>Ga0214542_1000228_pt1 | contig 91603 bp, 60 predicted proteins | sample CNSS1metaG_FD_160096 | JGI IMG/M metagenome (GOLD analysis project Ga0214542, IMG submission 160096) | Root nodule microbial communities from cowpea collected in UCLA plant growth center, Los Angeles, California, USA - CNSS1 | ecosystem: Host-associated > Plants > Roots > Nodule | place: USA... | reverse complement strand
GTTGTGTTATCAGGGTAAAGAATTTATCATCATCTAAAATACACCACATTTTTTATCTATATATGTTAATCTTTGGTTTAATTGTAGAAGGTACAATTAAACAAATCTTCAATTCAAGTATACTAATAACATTTATTAGTTTGATTAATTTCTTTAAATACATTCACGTTAATCACCACATTTCTCTAATAATAATGATTTGGACAATACAGAATGATATGTAAGATTGAACATAAAACAAGAATAAAAACGTATAAAAAAATGTTCATCATCTTTACAGATTTATATATTTTTACAAGTTATAGGAAAAAAAATTTGTTCACTGCCTTTGCCATCATGGGCGGTGACTGTGGCGGTGGTGATTGTTCGGTGATCTCTTAGCTTTCAAAGGCTATGAGAACCCTCACAAAAAATCCTATATTTTCTAGGGATCCTAGACAACTACAATTTGAAGCTAATATATTTTGAAAAAATAAACTATGTTTGTGTCCCAACCTTTTTCAAATAATCAAAGGTGGTTGAAGCCAAGCCAGACAAATAGATTTGTTAACATTCAGTTTAAGTAGTTTGGGTTAAAAATGGTTCCGATGAAGTTGGAAGTGAATGGAGATGTCTTTTGCGACTATCTCTCTAAACACTAGGTCAAAATATAGATGCTCTTGCTTTGAGTTTGAAAGCCAATGTCTCTAAACTGGAGTTGTCAAATCCAGCTGCATTCTCTATCATTAGGTTAGTCAATTTGGGAAAGCTTAAGGTCTTGCTCTAAATTTCTAAGTTTCAATCATTATATTCAAAGAAGGATTATCAACGCTACTTCTAGTATAGATTATAGACAATCAACTGTCTTTATTCTGATGAGAAAAAAAATGTAAGATTGAAAATATATAACTAAATCAAAAAAGGAAAATATGGTTGTAAAGATTTATGTTAAAAACATCAAACATGCAAAGGAAAAACTAAAAATAATAACTTTATAGGCTTTAGATGATTTTGTTGCGAGCAACAGTTTTCAAAATGTCAAGCATATGCTTCAACTAAAAAAGAAAATAATAACTTTATAGGCTTTATAGATTAGTGTATCTATGTATAGTTTTCTCTTCCAATTAACAAAAAATAGGCATGTATAAAAAATAGTACCAAGACCAAGAAAATAAAGAATGAATCAATAACATGAAAATGAGTAATTTTAACGATATAAATGCCAGAAGAAATAAAAATAGTATCTTGGATGGCATTTTTTGTAGCCTAACACAGATGAGAGCCAAGATTTCAAATCTTTTGAAATGTAAATAGAAGGATACTATGGAAACACAATAACTCTTACTGTCATAATACATGGAAAATAGAGGAATCTACAATTATATGCAAGAATTTTTCAGCTTCAAATCTGACTGTCAAACAAACAACATCTCACTCAAGTAGCATCAGGAATCAACTTCTATTCATCCATTACTAATATCAGTGGGTTTGTGACTCGTGTCATTCTCTTGAAAATATAGAAAATGAATTCCTAGTGCAAGTACTTTTAAATTAGGAGCAATTTGATGCTTGAGTCATTGAGTTGATAATGATTAACACTACTCTTTGCAAATTTTAAACTAGAAACGTATATTTTTCAAATTTTATGAAATTCTAAACACAACTACAAACTAACGTGCGACTTATAAAAAATATGATTTTAGTGAATAAATATGGAAAAGGAAAAAGAGAAGGCAAAGTGTGTGAATCGAGATGAACAAATCTAAAAGCAGAAAATTTAAGGTAAGCAAAGAGGAGTACCTAAACAAAAATAGGAATCACAAGTAGGAATCACACTCCGATTGCGATGCACGGTTAGTGTTGCTACTTGACAGTGGCAAAAAAAGAAGTGAGTTAGCATAAGAGTAAATGAAATTAAAAGAAGAAAACGAAATCAAAATCAAAATCGAAATCAGTGACACAGGAAAACGAAATCGAACGTAGTGATACAAGGAAACGAAATTGAAATGTAAGGAGATGAAATCGAAAGAGAAAGACCGATTGAGGGAGATGAAATTGGAAGCGAGAAAAGGTCTTCGTTACTTGAGAATGCTCTGCAGGCATAAAGGAGAACGTGAAGAAGGGTGCTTTTCTTCCCTAGTGTAAACACACTCATGACGAAAAAAGGATAGAAAATCAATCTAATTAAAAATTTTAAAAATAATCTAAAAGAGGAAAAATGAAAAAGTCTGTCCAAACTTTCGGGGGTTCTTAATAAAACCCTGCCACTTAACAGGGGTTTCTAAAACCTCCAGTATCTCTACTATTTACTAGAGGTTATTACAACCTCAACTAATAAACCCCTACTATAATAAAATATTTTTGTAGTGGATGTTGAGTATTGATGTTGATTAAGTTATTTGTTAAGTTGGTCCTTTAAGATATTTCAGTTAGGTCAAATGATTCTATTTGATATCAATTTTGAGCTAAAGGTAGTGATTTCGGCGTTAAAAGTGAGTAAAAACATTCAAATAGAATCAAATCGAGCATATGTTTATATATATATATATATATATATATATATATATATATATATATGTGTGTGTGTGTGTGTGTGTGTGTGTGTGAGAAACCTATAAAATTATGCACACTTGTTGGAAAAATCATCTAGTTGCTAAGCAAAGGTAAAACTTTAAAATCCAGATAGTTCAAGTCGTTCTACGGACGAGCCAAATCTTGTTGGGCAAGCCTTTCCAAGTGTTTGGAATCATTGGGTGAACCGTATTTGCACTAAGTGAAGATTTTCTTATGTGAATCTAGAGGGGTGGATTCATTTTATGGATCTATCTAGGTTGGAATGCTAACAAGCAAGAAATTTGATAAATTGATAGACGTCATACTTCCAAGGATAGAAGATAAGCCTAAGAGTTTAAACACACAAAGGGAGGAAAGATCTTTGATAAAACTCAAGGGTTCCTAAATCACTCAAGAACATAGGAGAATCACTCTCACTAAAATAAAATAGGTAAACTCTAATAGTTTTGAATAAAACTCAACTTGATTTCATTGATAAAAATGGTTCAGCTTATATTGGAGCTTTAACCATTAGAATTACAAAAGACACATAATTTTCAATTACAGCCCACTTAAAGTTATTAATGATCCAGTCAACCTAATAATGATCCACTACTGAATTGCTGATTGTGCAACCAAAAGTCATCCATAAGCATTCAGCAAGGGTCCTCTTGGTCTTCCAAAGATTGGTTCTTAAGTTGGTAAATGAGCCCTTATTTAACTTGAAAATAAAGAAAAACTAAAGCCCATTAATTGGTTAACCTAAAACAAAATTTGGTCAGCCAATTTTACAAAGCATTGGGCCCTTATTTAAATAAAAAAAACTGCATCAACGTGGCACGTTAGTTATCCTCCATTTGGGCAATATGCAATTCAATTCATTTTCTTTATAAAAGCTTCTAGTGATCATTCATTGGACTGGTTGAATTTTCACTTGCCAAGCCAAAATTCACTTGTTGTAAGTAGCCTTTGATTGAGTAAGCAAAATTCTAGCTGAATGAATTTCAACATGTGCTCAATTACAACATCACGATGCAGCTCCTCATTAGGTACATCATATGTGGTGGGCTGCACTGGGTCATTAAATGTGGTGCGGACTATAGGAGATGTGTTGGATTATATACGAGATGCTATAACTATTTATTTCTATAGGCTAAACATATATTCATGCCTTACATGCCTATGCTAGCACCCAAAAAAAATGGAAAGGGTATGACAAATGGAATGAATGCCTCACTTGTATTGTATTTGGAAATGCCTAATTTTCTTTGATTTTATATCATTATAACATGATTTATTATGTAGAGTTTGAACACTTTCAAGACCCAAGAGAAAGAAATGTAACTAGTAAATGAACTTTTAGGTACTTCTTTTAAACTTAAAAATGAACCTGAATTTGCAAAATAGCAAAATATAAGAATAGTGAAGGATGCAAGTAACTTTTAAATCTTAAAAAAAACTATAATGTTTCATAGTTTAAATGCTTATGCATCTGTTTGTATAACATTTTATAATACTCTTTATAGATATGACAAGGGCAGACATTTTTTCTTACCATCTTATATTATGCGTACTCATAGGTCTTGAAAGCAACAAAATGTAATGAAGAGTGTAAATGCAACGCAAATGCAAAAGGTTTTTGAGGTAGTGTGATCGAGGTCGTATCCAACCAAATTAAACAAATAAATATAGTACTTAGGAGTTAACCCAAGGTCGTCTCCTAGTGGTCATTGTTTTCAATAAATGCTTATCAGATTCAACAAAAAAGGGGGGAGGGAGGGGGGTTTTGCAGATTCACAATTTCAACACAAAATTAAAATGTAATTGCAGATTTGATAAAATGCATTGATTCTCTAATTTCGAATGCAATTCCATCTGTCACAGATCACCAAAAATACATACACTGTCTAGAAATTCTTGTGAACTCATAATTAAACCACTAAGGGAGGATTAACATGATTTCATGACATCATTTAACCGTACCCACTGATTAAGCATCTGTTAGACCATCCAGAAACAACACCCAAAGTCATTAAACACAAATTCAAGTATGTTTCAATGCAATAATGAAAACCCAAACATTAAGCATGCCCAGAATTTGTATCGAACAACAAACCACCAATTAAAATGATGAGCAACATAAACAACAAAAAATATGCACAAAATTTCAAGATTTCATCACATTCTCATCAAAGAATCAATACTCCAAATTAGTTCTCCATGAAACACGAGTTATTATATAAACCATAATCAAAAGGCATCATAAACAAAGGGAGATTGAATTGCAATGTAAATTATCAAACCAGAATATGAAACCCTAACATGGGTGTTGTCCAAATGCACCAAAACGTGAAAATAGGGTGGATGCCATCAATGGCTCTTTCAAGCTCTCCAAAAACACAAAAAAGGAGATGAAAAACGAAAAAAAGAGGGTTCTACTATTAAAACCCTAAACCCCAACGTGGTCACATCACCAAAGATGCACAAATTTACAAAAATGTCATTCTGGTAAGCAAAATTACAAAAATACCACTCTGGACCCAAAATGTTGGCCCAATCACTTAAATGATTTGGAAATGACATGGACAGACGTGGCAATGATGTGTCAACTCTCTTTTCATCTTAAGATTAGTGTTCAAGCTCCAAAATTACTTCACAAAATACCTAAAAATAATTACAAACAAAAATTAGACCAATTAATACCATATTAATCAAAATTCATAGTAATGGCCCAATAAATCCCAATTGATGAAAATGCACTAAAAGTAGACAATTAAGCACCAAAATCCAACAAGATGAACACAAAAGGGAAATGAAATAAAGGGAAAATAATGACTCATCATAGTGTTTGTAAATTGCAAGTCCTTTTTTCTTTTGTTCAATGAAAGTGTGTCACAGTAATGTGTAAAAATACGATCTTTTAAAAGATTTGATGCATTGCCTGCGTTACCAAACTAGTGGTTATGAACAATTTCAATTTCTACATTTAAATTCACTAAATTATATTTCTAACTACTAAGAGTGTAATGTATCTCTAACTTTTAAAGGCCTTGGATATTCTTGGAAACACCAAATGGCGAGTAAATGAAAGAGTGCTTGGAGTTTTTAACTTTTAAATGATGAATCATTATCTAACTTTTAACATCACTTGTATATCTTGTTATAGTTGACAACACCAAAGATATGATTGGATTATGCAGCCCTCAAGCAGAAGCTTACACATATTAATTAGAAGCAACACAACCAGGACTCTTTGCTACAAGGACATATTCATCTAGATTCAAGGATGTAGCTATAATACTTCCTTAACACTAAACATGAGGTTAACATTTCAAAATTACTTTTCTATATGACTTTATTCAATGTCTGTATCCATTACCACTACATTAAATAATAAAAACTTAGTATATTCTAATGTCTTTATCCAACTTTAAGTGTTGTTTATGTTGTGACTTGTTTCAACTAATTTTGTCAACAATGTGCCTCATGAACTGACAACCCAACAAACTAATAACAAAAAGTTTCAACACATCTACTAATACCTAACATTGACACTAGAGAACTCAAAACAACATATTCTAATCAAAAAAAATTATTCATAAATGTGTACAAAAATAATCGAAGTATCAATACAAACTCCAAAAACTAACCTTCACTGTCGTGCCACATGGTTCACCTCCATACCAAAACCCCCCTCTACTACTCGAGAGACCAACCTGTTTTCAACACAAATCCATTTAAAAGTCAAATAACAAGTTCAATTTTTTACTTTAGGAAATCATAAATCTCACCCTCAAAACTGAACTCCACGACTCACTGCCAAGAACCTCAACTCCTCCTAATTATTCCTTCCCACAAAGATCTCAATCACCTTCGATTCAACATTGGGGATACATCAAGGTTTGGTAATGCAAAGTAATCAACAAATCAGAGAAGAGTTTTAACCTTACCTCGCAACTCTCACTTAAATGTGTGAAATTGAGAACTAGGTGGGTTCGCTCAAGCTCCACGAACCCTCAAACTCATTTGCTCAAGCTCCACCAATCTTCAAACAAAATGGAGGTCGGGAGGTGCGTAAGAAAAGAAATGAAGCGGGTAAAGAAATGAGAAACGAGGTACGCGAATGCAACTAAAAAAGAAAAGAAATGCACCTTGTTGCTCGAAGAAGTGAGAAATACAACTTCTTCCTTGAAAGAATTGAGAAATGCAACTTCTTGCTTGAAGAAATGGTGTGCAAATGGTTTCTAAAATAGGAAATGGGTAGTGGATTCGCGCTGAAAATTCAGGGCTCCAAATGAAAAGGGAAAATTTTAATATGCTCTAATCCTTTTAAATTTTCATTTTTCCTTTTTTCTTAAACCTAGTGTTGGCATAGAGTCCGTAAACGACGACACTATTATGTCGCAAAGTTGTGTGATGCTACAACATTGTCATGGAAGACACTATATGCAACGCACAACTTAAATAATAATATTAAATAAAAATATTTATTTTCGGACTACCATTTTGAATATTTTATCTTTTTTTTCTTACATCTAGTCAACTTAGTCGACATATGACTAACACTATTAGCGTTATACTTGATGTAGAAGCAAATTGTTTGTAACTAAAATGAAACATTCTTGTAGTGATTGTTTCACCCGCTATTAGACTGTTATCAAACCACCCATTATTATCGAGTCTCATTCGATAACACTAATAAAAAAAGTACGTACAACATAGAACCATATGTGTCATAAGAAGATGGAAAATAATTGAACTAATGGAGCTATATGTGTCACAAGAAGATAAAAAATAACTAAAATAAAATAAATATATGTTTATAAAAATTAAACCTTTATTTCACAACTTTGAAAAGACCGCTTTAGAATGGTTTTGGAAAGACAAAACATGCATTGATATAACTCTTCAACCCTTTTATTGCTACAATATAAAAAATTAACATTAAACGTATATATCCTCATAAATGTCTTTTATTTATATAAATATTTACATTTAATTAAAAAAATAATATATTACAAACACAAATAAAATATATGAATAACTAGAATGTTGAGATGGTCAAATACCATTAGCTTGTCATCTTATATTAATATTTTATTGTTCATTATAATTAATGTGATAAACTATTTCAATTTGGTCTTTATTTTGGAAAATATAATATAATCAAGTCCTCTTTATAATGATTTAGTAAAAATAACTTCAAGAATAAGTAAAAGAAAATAATTTAATGATATCTAGAAACTTCTTAAACAAATTTGTGTCTTACAGAGTCATCAGAAAAGTAAATCCAAAAAAGGAAATTTATTTCTGAAAGAATAAAGTAATTCATATGTATCTAAGAGACGGAAAATATACCAATAGAATTAAATATGTGATGAAATCTACACTATTCCTTAGCATAGTCTTCTACTTATATAAATTCTGCAAATATAAAACAAAATATCATTTTTTCTTTTTCTATTACTACCAAACTAAAGGTGCTACATGTTATGTATAATGGAATAACAGGCATTAAAAGGAAATTCTAAGAGCTACGAAAACTATTACCAAAATAAAGTTGTTGCATGTTATCTACCATGGAATAATTAATAAGCCATTAATGAAAACTTTAGTGCTATATAAGAGTTTCAGTGTTGCTATTAATAAGCCATTAATGAAAACTTTTAGTGGTGTGAAAAAGTTTATGTGTTACTGACTCATGAGAGAGAAACATAGGCAGATATTTGGGTTGAGATTATTCGGGTTTCAACTCTATAAATACTATATAATGACCTCACTTCATCACTTCAACTTCAACTTCTTCTGTTCTGTGCTTCACCACTCGGCAATGGCTCTTTGGTGCTCGAAATTCTTTTTTGCTGCTCTTTCTGAAATTCTTTTCTCAGCTCAACATTGTGTTTCCACAAAAGGTCTTTCTCCATCTACTTGCTTGGTCTCTTTTTCATGGATTGAATTGCATATTGTGCATCGACGGATTTACGTATACTTAAGCGTGGGCAAGTGTTTCTCTAATTTTTTTAAATTATTATCAAATATCGAAGAAAAAGTATTTTGCCCCTAATCTCCTAATTTTACCCCACTAATTTTACTCCCCATATTTAAAAAAAAAATTGTTTGATTTATATTCAAAAATTTTTAATTAAATTTCCTAATTGTCTTCACTCATTTAGTTCTTAGGTCCATCACTCATTATGTGTAGTGGAGTTTGCTCATACTCATTTTCAAAACCTTAATTCATTTCACATTTATTTATATAAAGTAGTATGTTGATATGTAATTATACACTCCATCTATGTAGATAAATCAAATTTTGCAGGTCTTATGGCAAATTAATTCCAATTTGTGCCCATAAAATTTCCATCAGGGCACAGTGTAAAATAAACTTTCAAAGGTGATGGTTAAAACAAGAAAATGCGTCGGAAATCGATATTCATCGATATATATAATATAAAAAATTGATAAAATATTGTTTGAAAATTTCTAGAATTATTATATATATATATATATATATAAAGTAATTATATTTTTATTTTTGTCTAAGATACGCATGTTTTTTAATAGTATTCCAAAGTTTGCTTTAAAGTTTTTTAAGCAATCATATGCTTCATGGTTTATGAGAGAAATTTGAATTTATTCATCTCTTAATAGAATTAAAATAGATAACATAAATAAATAAATGTTCGGTTTTTATACTTTTAACATTTGACTTTTAGTTGATAAAAGATTAAAGTTGTTGAATAAAAAAGTAGAAACAAGATTTAGGAACATCAAGGAAATACACGTAATGATATTGTTAGACTTAATGTAAAGTTGTCTCTTAACGAATTAAACTTTACTCAATGCAAAATTGTCTCTTAATGAATTAAACTTAAAAATTATGTTTGTTTAAATGATTGTAGTGAAGGAAAGAATACTTATTAGATAAAAATGTATCATTGTTGTGAACTACATTATTATATAAACAGTTAATATTTTTTTAGTTCAATATAGATGCCTTTATTAACACATTTATAACTTTTTATTATGATTACAAATGTACTCGTATAAATTGTAATTACCATGATTATAAAATACCACTCTTTTTTACTCACTTTTAATCAACTTTTAAATTTATCTCTATTTTACATCTGTATAGAATATTCTATAGTTTGTAATCAGCTTATAACATACTTGTGGTGAATGAGCAGCTCTTCGCTCCCGCTCAATGGCACTCACTTTTGAAATTTTATTCGTTGTCTTCCTCCTTAACAATGTCGCCGGAGCAGAATATTTCGCCGGAGACGAGACACGGGAGGAGGATGATAAAGTGACAAATTTGCCCGGACAACCACCGGTGAATTTTAGTCACTATGCTGGTTATGTGAAGTTAAGACCAGAAGAAGAGAAAGCACTATTTTACTGGTTCTTTGAAGCTCAAGAGTCTCCATCGGATAAACCTCTTGTGCTTTGGCTTAGTGGAGGTATGCGTGGACCACACCACTTCTGTTTCTTCATTTTAATTCATTTTCAAGTCATTCAAATTTTCTGTATCTTAATCTTTGAGTTATGTTCATTTTTAAGAGCAAAACCATATAAGCTTACATTTTCGTGTATTGTCGCTAAGTGATAAATTAATTTTTCGTGTTTGGTAGGACCTGGTTGTTCATCTGTTGCTTTTGGAGCAGCACAAGAGATTGGTCCATTTCATGTAGATGACCCTGAGCATATTACCTTCAACAAATTCTCCTGGAATAGAGGTATACAATATTATTATATCATTGTCGTAAATTTTAGATATTTATTTGCTTAATTGGTTGAATATGTAATTTGGGTTGTGTTGTTTCAATTCTGCAGTCGCCAACGTCATATTCTTGGAATCACCTATTAGTGTGGGTTTTTCTTACACTAATAATTCCGATGACTTAAGCAAGATCGGAGATCAAGTGGTTGCCCTTGATAACTATGCTTTTTTAGTTGGTTGGTTTAAGAGATTTCCAAGATTCAAATCCCATGAATTTTATATCATAGGAGAGAGCTATGGAGGTACCTTTTACTAATTAATTTTATTGGAGTGATAAAGTTGCAATTATACATATTTCCACATGTTCTAATGCGGTTTTTCGTGTGTTTGAAATCATAGGACATTATGCTCCACAACTAGCTGAGGTTATACATGAAGGAAACAAAAATGGCACTTACATAAATCTTAAGAGATTCATGGTAACTATGATTTCATACTAAACGTTTAAACTAATTAGATACTGAAAAAAAAAATGAAATACCTTTTTGCATTAAATTTGACAGCTTAGCTTAGTAATGTTGTTAACGGATGAATTTGGTTTGCTTGAAATACAGATGGGAAATGCTGTGATCAACGATGTCACAGATCTGAAAGGCGTATTTGATTTTGCTTTGTGCCATGCCATAATTTCAAAGCAAGTATATGATGGCATAAGAGAGAATTGCGATTTCATGGCAAAAAACAACACAAAGGAATGTAGTTAGAAAGTGGGCAAATTTTTGCAGGCCTATTCTGACATAAATATATTTAGTATTTACTCTCCCGTCTGTCTCATTGACTATGAAAGACCAGTTTCAAGTATGCTTGATGTTGCTCCGTATGCTGTCTCAGAAATTGTAAGTATGATTTGTCTGGTTTAAAACTTATTCATTTGTCAGTTAATAATACACCTATATTAGAAGAAAACAATATAAAAAAGTAAATTATATTTGTGTTGGATTTTAGGACCTCCAGAATATGATTCCAACAATGGGTTACGATCCTTGTAAAGTTAATGATGTGGAAAAGTATTTCAATAAGAAGGATGTTCAGAAGGCCATTCATGCATACTTCCCTAACATGTCTGATCCCTACACCCTATGCAGGTGCCTATTTTGATATATAATATGTATTTATTTCATTGCTAATTTTTAACTAATTAAATTAACGCAATAATTTTTGTTTTTGTGATGAAGCACTAAAATTAAAAAATGGAATGATTCACCGATCACAGTTCTCCCAGTGATTCAGAAACTCTTGCGTGCCGGTTTACGCATTTGGATGTACAGGTATTCTTATACTTGCACAGTGTTTGAAGAAGTTTGATTATGATATTTTAACATGTATAAACATGTGTGCATGCAGTGGAGACACTGATGGTAGAATTCCGGTGTTATCAACGAGATACGGTTTGCGAGAGCTGAAACTGAATGTAACGAAAGAGTGGAGAGCTTGGTTTGAAGGAAGAGAAGTGGGAGGATGGGTGGAGGAGTACGAGGGTGGTCTCACTTTTGCCTCTATTAGAGGTGCTGGCCACTTCGTTCCAATTTATAAACCACAAGAAGCTCTTTCTCTCTTCTCCCACTTCCTCTCTGCTCAGCCACTTCCATCGTCTCGCTTTTGATTCATTCCACCGTCTTTATCCTTTTACATTTACTCATATTCAAGAGAAATTATCATCATCACAGTCCTAATTTATGGAATATATATGTTTATACATTATAAATCATGTCTCAGTCTATTAAAAAGTTAATAATTAATAGTGATTGCCATAATTAATAAATAAAACAAATATATATATATCCCCTATATTAACAAAAATATTATCTATTAACTATAAAAATACCGACAAATTAACAATGAAACGTATTTTATTACTATGTTCGGATTAAGGGAAAGAATAATAGATGCAATGTTCAATAATACCTGATTATCAACATCATGCAAATTTTAAGTGTAGTACACCGGTCACTACATTTAACTAAAATAAAATTTTAAATGAGAAGTGTTCCAAGTATTGTGTATCTCCTTCCCTTCTAGATGTTGCAATCGCCATCTGGATGTTGCAGTCGATAGGCATCATTATTCAAGTTATCAGTAGTTCTGAATGGGCCTTACCAATTTGGTGAGAAATTGTCTTGAGTGGATTTCTTTTTGCTTCATTCGTTTTCCTCCTGACCAAGATTCCTTTGGAAAAGCTTCTTGGTTTGACTTTGTTGTTATATCGTTCGGCTACCATCCTTTTGTAGGCTTATGCTCGTACTACTACGACTTCCCAGCGTTCTATAAACTCTCGACCATTATCTGTGACTATAATGTGTGGACGCAGAATTGGCATATGATGTTCTTCTGTACAAAGGATCTTACTTGACAATAATGGTAGTCAATGTTTACGACTCTAGCCACATGGTAAACTAATCTATTATCGCATTTGATATTATTCCCAAAATGCAGGAAAATTTAAAAATTGTTATCGCATCAAAAACCAAGTCCATAATTCACAGATAAATTATACAAGTTTTAAAATTCAAAAGAAAAACTTAAAGAAATTACAAAGCTTTATTCCCAAATCCTAGTTTCTTTATAAAAGCCCCAAGTGTTAGTTCTTGCTCTCTCTCTATGCCTTGCCATCAACACCTAAATTATCATCTGCTCCTGTGTGACAAGTCACATGACCATCGGGATTTAATTTCATAATCAACCACGGTCTTAAGGATTCCATATGCTTCCACGAACCTGCCCGCTCGTGGTCAACATCTACGAACCTTCCCACTCATAACATCTTCAAGTGTGAGCACGAAACATACGAACCTCCCCGCTCGTGGTCAACATCTACGAACCTTCCCACTCATAACATCCTCAAGTGTGAGCACGAAACATACAAACCTCCTCGCTCGTATCCCCACACAAGAGTACATCCAATACGAACCTCCCTGTCTATAAAAATCACGCGTTTCCAACTCTATTACGAACATCTCCGCTCATAATTCATGCAAGCATATCCTAAACCAAGGACCACCACCATGAGGCATGCAAAACTCAACACAAATCCACCCTACCACTGCACTATTGCTTGGCATAGCCTAAGTACTGCTAGGCAAAGTTGCGATGCAGACTGCTTGGCGGTCTTAACTCACTATTGGGCGCCACACCCTCCAAGAACATCCCTTGTTACTTTATCGCCTAGCAGTGCAGAATGGACCGCCAAGTGCTACACCAGTAGTGTGACAACTTTTTGGTTTTGGCACTTCATCACAGATTTTAACACCTCAACAACTTAGGCATAGATCTAGAATATCACATTTTACGTCCATGTATTGCACATGATTGAATTTTACATTACCACACATCATATATGTTCACATATACTTAACTATTTAGGTCATACCAACATTCAAATTGAACAAGGAGTATCTTACAATCTAGGAGATATAAAACAACAACACTCGACTACTGCCGTACATATTCCTATATTCCAACATGGCATAATTACTAAATCACCCAATATATATTACAACGATTTATATGTATATGTAATTGTAACACCCTAGACAAATATTACTTAATAAAAAAATTATAATTTAAATTGAATCCAAACATCGGATATTATTCCCAAAATGCGGGAAAATTTCATTAAAAACAATATCGCGCCAAAAACCAAATCCATAAAGCACAATTTAACTATTACAATCCCAAATCACAAAATAAAACTAAAGAGGAAATTACAAGTTTATTTCAAAATATAATTCCTCTATCATAGTCACATGCACTAGCCCCCACTCTGTCAATAGGCATCGCCTTCAACACCTGGATTATCATCTGCTCCCGTTGTAATAAGTCACACGATCATCGCCAAATACAAATATAAAGGGTGAGCTAAATAAATAAACATACGTAAAAGAAGATAAATACCCCTTCCCCAAACTAACTTAACCACGTTCACATTTTTAAAGCCTTTATACCATGCCACCCCAATCTCATAACCTGTTTCAGACGAGCACACACTCCATGTTAATTCCTCTATCATAGTCCTATGCGCTAACGCCCACTCTGTCTATAGGCATCAACTTCAACACCTGGATTATCATCTACTTCCGTTGTGACAAGTCACACAATCATCGCCAAATACAAACAGAAAGGGTGAGCTAAATAAATAAACATACGTAAAAGAAGATAAACACCCCTTACCCAAACAAACTTAACCACGTTCACATTTTTAAAGCCTTCATACCATGCCACCCCAATCTCATAACTTGTTTGAGACGAGCAAACACTCCATGCTAATTCCTCTATTATAGTCCCATGCGCTAGCACCAGTCTGTCTATAGGCATCCCTTCAACACCTGAATTATCATCTGCTTCTGTTGTGACAAGTCACATGATCATTGTCAAATACAAACAGAAAGGGTGAGCTAAATAAATAAACATACGTAAAAGAAGATAAATACCCCTTACCCAAACTAACTTAACCACAATCACATTTTTAAAGCCTTTATACCATGCCACCCCAATCTCATAACCTGTTTGAGACGAGCACACATTCCACCATGGTCTAAGGGATTCCAATGCTTCCATGAACCTACCCACTCGTGATCCAACTCTATGAACTTTCCTGCTCGTAGTCCAACTTTACGAACCTCCTCGCTCGTAGTCCAACACGCGTGAACACCACCTGTTATGAACCTCCCCGTTCATAATAGCCTTAAGTGTGAGCACGGAACATACGAACCTCCCGCTCATATCCCAACACAATAGTACATCCAATATGAACCTCCCCGTTCGTAATAATCACGTGTTTACAACTCCATTACGAACCTCCCTGTTTGTAATTCATCCAAGCATATCCTAGACCAAGACCCTCGCAACAAGCCATGCAAAATGCATCTTGCCACTGCACTATCACCTGACGCATCCTAAGCGACACTTGGAGAAATTGCAACACAGACCACCTAACGGTCTCAACTCACTACAGGGTGCCACATGTTTCAAGGACTTCCTTGGGTATCCTATCGCCTAGCGGTCCAATCAGTATTGCTAGGCGTTATACCATTAGCGTGATAGTTGCTGGTTTTTGCACTTCACCACAGATTTTAACACCTCTACAACTCAAGCACAAATCTAGAATATAATATTTTACGTCCATGTATTGCACATGATTCAATTTTACAATACCACACATCATATATGTTCACATATACTTAACTATTTAGGCTATACAAATATTCAATCACATTCCATGCACTAGACCCTTCATCATACCCTTTGTTGTTTGCACCACTAGCACATGCATAATTCTAGATATACCCCAAAAGAATCCCCAACTCGCACCAACATAGAGCCACCCAATAAGGTTGTTGATTACGTGTTGTCGCTTGGCGGTAGGTTATGTACCGCCAAGCGATACATCAATTTCTGGGAAAATCCCAGATTTAATTGCACTTGCGCGAAAAACCTAAACCCCAAAACTCGATCCATTAAGCTAACATGCATAATTGATAGTACATCAAGATCTCATACTATACCATGCTCAAGTTAAACATCAAACACACATGATATCACAACCATTTCACGTCTAAACTTCATGCTTCCAATTATCCCTAATCCCACGTGAACCCCTCAAACTCATACAATTACCAAATCATTCAGTTAATCTCAAATGGTGGTCATTTTAGTAGTTTATATTAGCGATCACTCAACAAAACACGATAAAACACCTTCAGCACATCAAAACAACCATAGCATCATCCAAAACGTAGAAAAAGATTTGCAAAGCTCGCGTCGCTTGGCGGCAATGAAGACATGCCAACCGATTTCTGGGCAGAACCTAGAAACTAGGTTCAAATGGCATGCATCACCTGGCGGGTCAAGAACACTGTCAGGCGATTTATGGGCAGAAACCTAGAAACGTGAATTTTTTTGGCACAAAATGGAAGGGAAAGGGATTCCATGCATTCATTATACCACGAAAACATATAATTAAGAAACTAAACAAGTAAATAGCTCCCCTTACCTGGAAATTCCGCTTCAATGAACTCTAAAATTCCTTCTTGGTCCAAACTTGCTCTAACATTGGCTCTAAGTTCTCCCTCTATCCTGTTTCAGTGCTCTAAATTTTTTGTCCTTAATAGTCCCACTAATCTCCTCTATTTTCTCACTAAAACACCCTTCTATTCTTTCATTTCAGCCCATAAATTTAATAAATTAAAACAAAAACAATGAAAATTTACTTAAATTGCCATCAATTGGCCTTTACATAGTGGTTTCAACTCAATAATGGCCATACCTCTATCCTTCTAGGTTCTCTGAAGACGGCTAGGGTTTCTAAGTTTTCCTCAATGTAGCAAAAATAATTCAAGTGCAAAAATGAACTATTTAGTGCTAGGCAAGATTCAAACTCCCATTCACACAATTACCAAGCATATACACAACCAACAATCCCTTTCATATTTCATGTTATTTCATGCACAAAAACCAATACAAGGGCACACCACATGTTTATGCATACTTGTAAAAATAAAATCAAATTAATAACACACTAATGGCATACGCAAGATTTGAACCTAAGACCTTTTAACACCACTCAGTACACTCAACCACTTGACTTATCACTATTCCTTGTTATGATTAACCCATTTAATTACTTTAAATGTATCTCCAATCCAAATTATTGATAATTACATATTTATTTATATTTAATTTTCTCGGGTCTTACATTCCCTCAACTTAAAAGAATTTTCATCCTAAAATATTTCACTTACCAAGAAACAAGTGCGGATAGGATTGCTTCATCAGATCCTCCATCTCCCACGTAGCTTTGTCCCAAATGACTTTTACCGCCCGGATCTCCTTCCCTCTCAACTTCTTAACTTGAGAATCCAATGTTCTCACTGGCTCAACGTCCACGGTTAGATCCTCTCGATACTGAATGTCATATTCCTCTAGCACATGAGTGGGATACATGGAATACATTGTGCAAGTTCGCCAAGTGTGGTGGCAAGGCGATCTCATATGTGATATCGTTGTCGTGAAGCGATCAAATTAACACTACTGAACTATGACATGCAAAAATTTAGAGAATAACTTAAGAATGAAATTGAAAATTAATAAAAGACTTTGAAACAATTATAATAAAATAGGCCAAATCCACTACTTTTACTATAGATTCTTTATCGGTTATCTTCAGATTATTGTTCAATTAACTATTGTTTTTTTACTTCAAATTAATTAAAGTAAATTCTTAATTGATTTGCCAGCATTCTTACTATTAAATAAAGTAAATTATCGATCAAAAGTAAGAACTTTGTAGATTAATCATAGTAGATTTAATCAAAATACATTCTCAATTAAATGTTACTATGCCTAATCATGTTTATTCTTTTACCTCTAAAATCAAGCAAAAATCTAATTAACCAAAGTAAATTCTTAATTAATTCTAATTAAATTTTTTACCTCTAATCAAAGTACATTCTCAATCATTAGCAAAAACTCATTCAATTACATGAAATTTTCTAAATTTAATTAAAGTAAATTCTCGATTAAAGTTAAAAACCCTTGAACTCATGTGATCAACATACATGTAGATTAAACATCTCACTAATTAGCTATGATGTAAAACCATTACTTTTCATGTGATTCAGAGATAAAAGACATATATGAATGAAAATAAAAACAATAATCTAAAGAACAAAGACATTATTTTAATATAACCTCAAAATCCATAATGATTTTACAATGGAACCAACCTTAAAAGTTTAGCCCTCCATGGATTGGATGGAATACATGATAAATGAGGAACGCAAGAAAAATAAAAAGGATGGAAAAATGAGAGATGTGGTGGATGGTGTCTTTCCAAAACTAGATAGTTGTTAAGTGTCATTCTTCTGCTCCTCTAGGTATCTTAATATTTCTCAAAAACTAATAGATTTTATCAATTTATAAAATATTTGAAAGATTTTCTCTATTGATGATTTGATATATACCAAAGATAATTAATTACAAATCTTTAATTAATTACTTAGCAACTTAATTTTTGTCTAATTTTCAATTTTGCCCCACCTTTTTTACCATTTTTACAATATTGACCAAACTTTTTACCAAAATTGACTTTTTGACCAGTTTTGACCAGTTTGATTCGTTGACTGTGCAATAGCAGACTGACACATGGCCTTTCCTTCTTCTCTCTCATCAAGCCAATTCTCTTTCCTCCTTTAGGGTTTCTGCTTCCATGTTGTTGTAGTTTTCGTATGGTGGTTGAAGGAATCCGACGTAGTGCATATGTGTGGCTATCTCCGGCGAAAGAGTTCTGTTCGTGGTGGCTCTTGACGTAGGTGAAGGTTTCTCTACTGCAGCCCATCTCTAGTTTGTTCAGGTACGTGATGGAGGCATACTGCAGTGGTGGTTCATTCATGGTGGCGCAACTTGTTTGAATTTCTAGCTTGCGAGCTTGGTTTGTTTTCCGCCTAGGAAGAGGTGCAAGGCTAACAGTGGTTGAGCGCACTGATGCAGATTGAACTTCAATGGTTACTTGATGCAGGTTCGCGCAGATCTATTACTGTTTTGCGATGCAGGTGCGGGAACAAATTTAGTTGCGGTTGGTTGTGGTGGAGGCTGTTGCATTTGCATCGCGGTGGTTATGCTGATGAAGATGGTCGTGCAAGGTTGAACGTTGCAGTGGAGAAGATGATGATTGACGTCGTGAGGAAGAACGCTCAGATGCGTGGTGCGTGAAAGCTGCCATGGTTGTTGGGAACCTCAAATGGTCCACAAACGTCTGAGTGTATAACCTCCAAACACTCCTTTGATCTCATATTTAGGTGTTCTTGAAAAGATTTTCGAGTTTGTTTTCCAGCCAAGCAGGTTTCACAAATAGTCTCGGGTAAGTTGATTTTTAGCAATCCTAGCACCATTTTCTTTGTACCAAATTGTTGTAGACTCTTTAAATTTAGATGGCCATATCGAGAGTGCCATAACCAGCTATCATTATCTCTCTTTAATGCAGAGAGGCAGTGTCCATCAGCAGCCCTTATGTTCACCTGAAATGTTCTATTCTTGGAGAGTTTACTTCTCAAAATGAGATTTCTAGCAGCATCGAACACTTCAACTTTGTCGTAGCTCCCCGTAACTATTGTGAACCCCTTTTGCATCAACTAACCAATGCTGAGAAGATTGCATTTCATTTTTGGAACAAACAAAACGTCTGAGATGATTGCCTTTGACCTATTCTTCCTTAGGATTACAAGTTCTCCATACACTTCTACCTCTAAATAGCTATCATTCGCAAATCTGACTTTGCTTTTCTTTGCTGCATCAAAGTTTATCAACCACTCCTTGTGACACGTCATGTGATTCGAACATCCCAAATCAAGATACCAAGACTCAACCTTTGAGTTTGAATCTTCTACAGTGATGGTCACCATCAAGATAAATAGTTCAAAGTCAAAATCCTCCTTCATCATATATGCTTCTCTTTTCTGAAGCCTTTTCTTATTTCCTTTATCGGTGTGGCATTCATAAGAGTAATGTCCTAGCTTATAACAATTAAAGCACTCCACCTTACTCTAATCTTTCTTCTTGAAATTCTTCTCTATTCTCCCCTTTCTTTCTGCTGAATCACTCTCTCCTCTATCATAATCACTTCTGTCAGATTTCCAATTTCCATTGGTTTGTTGTTCTCTCCATTTCTTTTGTTGTTTCTTTTCATCACTCTTAAATGATGCACCTTTAGGGCTTGGTCAACTTTCTTGATTGGGCTTCTATTAACCAATCTAATTTCATGCGCTTCTAAAGAACTTTGGAGTTCTTCAACCTTCATTATTGCTAAATCATGTGATTCCTCTATTGCCACTACAATATAGTCAAATTTCCTAGGCAATGAACGCATGATCTTCTCCACAATCATCATATCAATGATGGTTTCTCCACAACCCTTCATCTGGTTCGTGACGGTGAGTACTTTGTTGAAATACTCACCAATCTGATCACCTTCCTCCATCTGCAGTAACTCATATTGCTTCCTCAATGTTTGGAGTTTCACCTTTTTTATCTTTTCTCCTCCTGCGTGACTCGTCACCAAGATGCCCCATGCTTCTTTTGTCGTAACAACATTCTGAATCTTTTCAAAGTGAACATCATCAACACACTAATGAATGATAAACAAGGCTTTGTTATCCCTCTTTCTTATACTCGTTTTATGTGCATCTGTTGAATCAGTAGGCACTTGGCATCCACCTTCAACCACATCACTGATATCTTGAAATTTGAACAGTACCCGCATTTGTGTGCTCCATCGATCCCAATTCTTCTCAATGAGTGTCAGAAAATTCATGGAGGAAATGTGATTCTTGCTTCTAGCCATCCCTTTTCCCGTCTTGATCAAGAAATGAATTCTTTGACACTACTGTTAACCTTTAGACATTCCTTCGTGCTTCAATCACTCTGTTTGACCACCATTCATAGCCTCTCGCAATCTGTCAAACGTGATTTTTGAAGTCACCTTCACAGGTCCTAGACTGACATGGCTTTGGATACCAATTCTATTGGAACAGTTGTGTGAATACACAATATATTTAGGCATTGTATATCTTTGTATTCATGCAAATAGAGTATTTATACATGAGAGTTACTGTTATAAAATTGAAAAGTAAACAAACTCATTCACAATTGTCTTAATTAACAGTTTTAACATATTTATGCTTGACTTATTACAAAATATACTAATAGATTCAGGCAAGGTCCATGGTGGTCAGAGGGCTGAAGGCATGATGGTGGAAGATAGTGGTGACAACATTTAGGGATTGAATGGTGGCTAGGGTTTCTGATTTGGGAGAAGGTTGAAGAGATGAGGTGGCAGTTTGTTATTGGCTTAAATGTTTAGTGGTGGATAGATGACATGGCATGTTTTGGTTGGACAATTTAATGAGTGGAGGATTGCCATATGACATGATTTGGTTGAGTGGAGTTTAAGTGGTAGGAGACGTGTAATTTAGTAGAAATTAAAGGTGCAGAACAGGTTTTTGGGTGGTTCACTTGAAGAAGGAGTGTATAAAATAAAAATTTGGGGTATATTTAGCTTCTGAATTATTTCTTTCCATAATTTATTTATTTTGAACTTAACTTGTAACTCGAAACATTTCCAAATCCACACTTTTAATGACCAAAATTAAATTTTAGCTGCATTAACAAACGTTAGAATATTCAATAATATTTTATGCAAATAAAATCACTTTTTATGCCATTTTTATCTTACGAACTCAATAAATCCAATAATCACAAATCCTGATTAAATAAATCTTTTAAGCACTAAAATTCAATTAAATCCCCAAATTTAAATATTAAACAAGGGCAAAAATTTGAACTCATCAATATGTTACCTGATGTGATCCCAACAAGGCTTATAGCTTGGGCCAACGCCTAGGCCTAAATCATGCTCAAGGCCCAATCCATGGCCCTCATGCACCTCAATCCCAAAGCCCACCAAGAGGCCCAATAACAAGGGGAATGCTAAAAAAAATCCAATTAGGCTTCATCCAAGATGGACCAAACCCACATGGGCTTCTCACACTCTTCACATGGGCCAAAAAAGATGTGAAGATTTGAAGAGGTATATCAAAGAACAATAGAATAACAATAAGATTGGCCCATTGTTTAGGCTTTGTTTTCTAGAATAATAAGTCAAACAATGTGTAGTTGAATTGATAAAATTGGGCTTGACTAAGCCCAATAGGAGATTTGGCCATGAGCTACCAAAGGTCCAAGGTGGACTAAGTGGAAGTCAACATTCCTTCCTACACCTCATGGATCTAATGCATCCAAAGGCTAGGAATGCTTCCTCCTTTTCCAAGGCATCATCCAATGGCTATGAGCCTTGCTCCTTCTCCAAGCCATCTTCCACGACCTAGATTGAATGCCTTTCTTATCAAAGGGCTAAGAGTGCTTATGTGTATTTGCTTTCATATAAAAGCCTAAATTTTATGCTATTGTAATTACTCTTGAAATTTCTAATTGAATGTTTGTGTTGAGATCACTCCACTCTTCTGTTATTTTGAGAGTACCTAAGCTAGAGGTTCACAACATTTCCTCTAGCCACCTTCCACTAGTCTAGTTCTCCTTTCACCACTTCAAATTCCATTGCTACAAGAGCCTTAAACACTTGTCTCCATGCCATTTTTCGCTGCCTATGGAGATCCTACCAGCCACCACATATTGGAGCTCCATCATTACCGACCAATCCTCTTGATAATCTGATACAACCCGATGAACTTCAAAGTAAACTTGTTGGACTTGATTGCTCTTCCAATAACAGTAGTTGAGGTAACCCTAAGAAACACATGGTCTCTAGCCTCAAACTCCAATGGCTTTCTCCTATTATCTGCATAAGACTTTTGTATGCTCTAAGTCGTACGCATCCGATCCTGGATTAGTTTGACATTCTCCATCTTTTGTCGTAATAATCAGGTCCAATGGTAACCGACACCCCATCTTGATACCAACATAACAACGTTCTACATCTTCTTCCATACAACACCTCATATGGTGGAGTGATAACTATTGTTGTAAGTGAACTCCACCAAAGGAAGTACTTCACTACAATTACCCAAGTGATCCAATACACAAGCTCTTAGCAAATCCTCTAACTATTGAATGGTTCTTTCAGATTAGCCATTTGTTTGGGGATGATATGCTGAACTCATTCGCGATTGGGTACCCAACACTGCCTGCAATAACTATCAAAATCTCGACGTAAATCTCGGATCACGGTCTGTCAATATGCTCGTTGATACTTTGTGCAACAAGACCATATAACTCTACTAACTTGTCCATAAACATCCTCTGATTAATTGATAGGAAATGAGCTCCCTTCGTGAGCCTGTTTACAATCACCTAGATGAAATAATGACTCTTAACTGATCTCAATAAATGAGTCACAAAGTCCATGGAAATGATGTCCCACTTCCACTAAGGAATGTCTAGCGGTTGTAACATGCCTCCCGATCTCTGGTGTTTAATCTTAACTTTCTGACATACCAAGCAAGACACTATAAAATCTGCTACATCCATTTTCATACCATTCTACTAGAAGAATTCTTTCAAATCTTTATACATCTTAGTCATACCTAGGTGTATTCTAAGATGACTTTTATGTCCCTCCTCTAGAATCCTCTTCCTCAATTCCTACTTTCATGGAATGCACACTCTATCATAGAAGCATAGGATGCCATTTGTCCCCATCCTAAACTCATTTCCTTTCTTGGTGCCTAGCAACCCAACAATCTATTGCAACTCGGCATCATTCCCTTGCTCCTCTCGGATCTCTTCCAAAAGTTCATTAGTGACCTTCAGTACACTGCACCAGATATGATCCAAACCCAACTGCATTCCCAAATTCATGTTGCAAAGCTTTTCAATAAGCTTTAGTTCCTTCACCATTATAGATGACTTATGCACTAGCTTTCAACTCAAGGCATTTGCTTCCACATTAGCTTTACCCGGATGGTATAGAAGCTCAAAGTCGTAGTCCTTGAGGTACTCCATCCACATTCTCTACCTCATGATAAGCTCTTTCTGGTCAAATAAGTTCTTCAAGCTTGCCTCATGTTAAGCTTTTTTTGATCAAACAAGTACTTCAAGCTTTTTGTGATCGCTGAAGACTTGAAACTGAGAGTCATATAGATAATGTCTCCAGGTCTTTAGAGGTTGCTTCTCTCTCGTGTAAGGCCCGAGAATTTAATTAATTAATTAATTAATTAATAACTGTGAGAAAAGGGACCCTTTATAACAATACATGTTAGCTTGTATGATGTGGAATAGTACTTACTCAAATGATTGAGAGTACTTGATTGTTATAAGAGGACTTGGGTTCGAGTCTTGTTTATGTCATTTTCGTGTTATTTTAATTGTTTATTATTTTGGTAATATGCTTGATTATGATGAGTGATATTAAAATCCTAGGTTTATAGGAATTATCACGAAACATGAATTGGTTGTGCACATGCTTTGTAATTGTGTGGTTGTGTGTTTGAACCTTGGCTTATGCGAAATAAGTTCCTTTTTGCCAAAACTATTTTTGGCATGGATGTGAAGGGTCGGAAAACCCTAGTCATTTGCGAGATCAACTGCAAGGGCTGGGAAGACATATAAAAATAGCCATTGAATAACCATTAAAATCATTTTAATGTCAGTTTTCGTTTAGGCCATTAAGGGAACTAAAATGAAGGTTGTAGAGTGAGGGTAATAGGGAAATTGGAGAGAGAAAGTGTCCTTTTGGTACAAGCACACAACTAGCACTGAAAACAGAGAGTTGAAAAGGAATTTGGAAGCACATTGAAGGAGACAAGGAGGAGGGCACATTGCTAACAAAAAGGACCAAGGTTTTGGCAATTTAGCAAGGAATCCATGTTAAGGGTGTTATTACATTATAAAATTAGTCATGATTATGGCCTGAACTATTGTTTGTATCTGTGCTTATTTTATGCCATATATTTTCGCTGAATTCTGGAGGTTTCTGGAAAATTTCTAGAAACCGCCTAATTGTCTTGAACACTTGTTAGGCGACATATGTGAATTGTATTTGGTTTCTGGATTCCTACCAGAAATCGCCTAGCGGTATGAATTGATCGTCAAGCGATGCATCCCTACTCACCTAGTTTATTGGGTTTTATATGAGCGGTCTGGCGGTGATGAACACCCGTCAGGCGACACGAGCTGACATGGCTCAATTTGGGGATTGTGCTTGTTTTAGGGTGTTTCGATCGATGGAGAAAGGAGTTATAATCATGAGTGATTGGGAACAATGATTAATTGTGAAATTTTCATTGTAGTTCGAGTAAATTTGGATGAATATTTATATAAATGAGTATTAAGGATTGAAGTTGGGGATTTTAAGGTTGAATATAAATTGAGTGGTAAAAAGCAATAAAATCATGTGAATTTGTAATCTAATAAAATAATTGTGAACTTAAGAGCGCGATTTGAGTGTAATGTTTGGAGAATTGAGGGAACGAGAGATGATTGAGATTTGAGGGTTCACAAGTGCAGGAGGATTTTTGATTTTCCAGAACGGGATACATTGTGCCTGCCGCCAGGTGCTAGCACAGTGAAAGTGGCACCAGGTAGCTGAGTTAGGCAGTGTAGGACTGGGAATTTCTATTGGGTCAATTTGGGTCATTTAAAGTAGACTGGGGACTTATTAGAGAGGATGAAAAAGGGTAAATAAGACGTGAAGAAATGTTATGGACTAATGGTAGAGTTGATTGGTGTTGTGATAATTGGGATACCAATGATGCATGGAAGAGGCTTAATCAATTAGGACTATGCATAGGTTTATTTTAGGATAATACTTAGTAATTGGGGTTGTTGATGCATGGTCATTTTAAAGGTGTAGTGGTATAACTAATAGGTAGTGGATATAAAGTATTGAATGAGATGGAAATTCAGAATGGTTAGGAGAGGGTTGGAATAAGAGTAAGGATGCATGACTAGGATTTGGATGATCTATAAGTGTTGTGGAGGTCTGATGATACTTGTGGTATTTTTGGAAGTTTTAGGAAGGATTGCTTGTGGTAAGAATGATGCAAGTCTGTGAAAAAAAAAACTAGTACAATCTGTTGTACTGATGCAACGCCTAGCGACATGATTAGTCCCACCAGGAGGTAAACGAGTGGGCAGTGGTACTGGGAATGCGCCGCCAGGCGATCTTTGCAGGGACAAGAACTCCAGGGGCGCATGGCACCTGACGACATGATGTTTCCGCCAGGCGGTCTGGAACTAACTTTCTCCTAGCGCCAAGCGATAATGTAAAGGCAGGACTTTTGTACTCTTATATGTGTGTGATCTACAAGGCTTTGGGTGATACCTTAAAGATTGACTTGCTGAAGTGTTCCTTGAGTTGTTGCAAGGAACGGTTTCCCTTGAGTTGTGGCTCGAGATAGAGGGTAAATGTGTTGCATTCCTTGAGTTGTGGCTCGGAATGACATCTCTTGAGTTGTGGCTTGGGATGACGAATGAACACGAGCATTCCTTGAGTTGTGGCTCGGATTGGCTAGTGTTTTCGATGTGACTATACAAGTTGTGGCTCGTACGGATGGATCTAGATAGATTGCCCTCTTCGACATTGGTTGGCGAGTTTGGTAGTCTTGGGACATTATGAACTATGGTTCGTATCGGAAACTCCACCTGACTTTGCGGAGTGTAGTCCGTAGTAGGTTTCCCAGACGTGTTCTCCAAGTTGTGGCTTGTAGGTGTGACAACAAAGGGGATCTTGAGGTATTCATCTAAAGACGTAGAAAATGGATAACATGGTGGTGGCCATGTGCTATGGAATCAAAGGATAGAGTTCCTTTGATGTGTGTGCACATTTTTGAACTATATATTTATATGTTTATATGTTAGCTCACCCTATCTACTTGTGTTTCGCGATGATCGTGTAATGCATTACACGGGAGCAGATGATGTTGTAGGTGGTTCTGGTAAGGCATAACATCAGAGAGGGGCTAGCTGGGAAACACTTTTCATGGAATTTATGATTTTTATGGACTTTATTTTCCATTTATGGTTTTGAATAATTTTGTAAACCTTTTATGTACCAAACTTGGATATTGTAATCGAGCTTTATTAATTGAGGTTTTGATTTTAAATTCCTATTTTATTTTATTTAAATTTGTAATATCCGATCGAATGTTACAATTAGCACACAACCCAAACCCTGATACAATGCATCACAATACACCTTGAATGCCTTAGTCGTATTTGTTATCGCCAAGTTTTTGTGATCACTAAAGACTTGAAATTGAGAGCCATAGAGATAATGTCTCCAGATCTTTAGAAGTGACTTCTCTTGCATTAGCACACAACCCAAACCTTGATCTGACAATCACAACATACTTATAGGTCATTTCTCTTGCATTAGCACTAGGGATGTCAAAGCGGGCTAGGCCCGCTGGGCTGGCCCGCCATCCAGCCAAGAAAAAGGCAGGCCGGGTTGGAATTTCCAACCCGTCAACCCACTGTAACCCGGGATAGCCCATTAGTTTGTGGGCCAAAACGGGCCAGCCTGCCTTAGTCTGCCAACCCGTTTTTTTTTAATTATTTTATGTATAAAATTAAAAATAATTAAAAAATAATACTTTTTTATATTATATAAATAAATATATATTTATATAATAGATTTATAAACAAAAAGTTAAAATAAATTAAAAAAAAATAAAAAGAAAGGCGGGCTAGCCCGCCCTAAGACGGGACGGGTTACAATATCCAACCCGTTTATTGGTGGCGAGTCGCCTAGCCTGGCCCGTTTTTGGTGGGCCACAAGCGGGTCGGGCTGGCCTGTTTTGCCACCCCTAATTAGCACACAACCCAAACCCTGATAGGATGCATCACAATACACCTTGAACGCCTTAGTCATATCTAGTAATGCTAGTCTAGAGCAGTAGTCAACCTCTTCTTTAGTCCAAGAGAACGATTGATCCTTTCGGGTGAGTTGTGTCAATGGACTCACCATCTTAGAGAATCCCTCCACAAACCTTTGTTACTGTCTAGGGTCGCTCCCATTTCAACACCGTCTCAATTTTCGTTAGGTTCATCGCGATACAAGGGAACACCACACATTTATGCATACTTGCAAAAATAAAATCAAATCAATAACACACTAATGACATACGCAAGATTCTAACCCAAGACTTTCCAACACCACTCAGCACGCTCAACCACTTGACTTATCACTCTTCCTTATTATGATTGGCCCATTTAATTCCTTTAAATGTATCTCCAATCCTCAATTATTGATAATTAAATATTTATTTATATTTTATTTTCCCCGGTCTTACAATGCTCATGCATTCATCACCTTAAAATTAGCACTTAATCTAGAAAGGAATAATCATGCTTGTGGAAAAACACAAAACCAGCAACTACAAAATGCCATAACCCACGTAACACCATATACTTTGACCAAAACTGCACCTGCATAATTTCCTTCACCCAAGATCTCATCCCAAATCAAGTTACACATAACTATCCAATCATAAAAGTGCATTAAACCCATAACATCACAATTGGTTTCATTTTATCCCATTATTACATGCATAATTCCAATTAAACCCCAAAAGAATCTCCAACTCGCGCCAAACACAGCCAACCACAAAGGACTGCTGGTTACTAGTTGTCGCCTAGCGGCAAGCTAAGTACCACCAGGTAGTGCATCAGGTTCTGGGTAAAACCCATATTTTCCTACACTTGCAAAAATGCAAAAACTTAGAAAAACAACATGAAACTACGGAAAAGAGGCACACATGGTTCTGGGCATCATGAAAAATCATATAATTCTTACAAAACAAGTAAGTACAACTCCCCTTACTTGGAATTCCCGCTCTAAATGCACTCCTAGAGCTCCTCCTTGCCCAGAAATTGCTTTACCCTTGCCACACGAATTTTCCCTTTTTCCCTCACTAAACAAACCCTTCCTTTATTTTTTTCTGCCCTAAATGAGACCAATTGTAATCAAGCGTTAAAAAAAGTATTTAACCCTAACCAAGGTTCGAACTTTCAAGCACACAATCACCAAGCATATGCACAACCATCAAGCCATCACATGTTTCATGAAATTTCATGCACACATTCACTTATAATGTCACATCACATGCTCATGCATACATACAAGATAAATAATAATTAAATATCCCACTAATGGCATATGCAGGACTCAAATCCAAGTTCTCTCAACAACACCCAACACGCTCAACCACTTGAGCTATCATTGTTCCTTGTTATGATTGACCCATTTAATTCCTTTAGGTGTATCCCCCATCTACAATTATCGTAATTAAATATTTATTCTTTATTTAATTTTTTCGAGTCTTATAGTGCATGTCGCACATGCTGTTGTGTAGCTCGCTTATAACATAGTTAACCTCATTTTTCGAATTACACTTCAAAATGGGGACCGAGAACCCTCTTTTTTAAAAATATCCATCGATGATAACAAACTGTGTGAACTTTTGGGCAACTATTGGTGTCAGCCTTTTACCATCCTTTTGTTGTTTTATTATTTGCTTTAACGTTTTCCCTCTAATCGGGCTTAACAAATATTGTAATATTTAGACATATTTTCATTGTTGGTCCCATCATGACTTGTATTATTGTGTTCAACTACCATTTTTCTTTGTTATTTTCTAGCTTAGATAAGAAGTTAGCTCTAGTATTCTTGGATTGTGGGATATGCTCTATGGTTTCTACCTCAAACTCCTTCATTAGTTGTACCACTTTATGGTAGTATCGAACTAGTAGGTAGTCCTTTACTGAAACATTCCCTTGACTTGGCCAACCACCAACTATGAGTCGATTTTTTAAGCACACCCTAGTTGCATCCATATCCTTTACCAAATAAAGGCCAATCGTCAGGCTTTCATACTCTGTCTGGTTATTTGACACCTTGAACGTGAAAATAAGGAGGTCAGCCTTTCCACTATTCTTTGCACTTCCTTTAGGTTTGCAGGGCTCCTCATATTTATGATGACTTGCATTTATCTAGTTTGACCTTAATGGCCTTAGTCATTAGTATGAAACCTAGGAATTTTCCTCCTCCAATCCTAAAAAGGCACTTAGCGGGATTTAAGCACATGTTGTATCTTCTAATTTGACCCAAAATCTCCCTAATGTCATCAGCATGGTCGCCGACTGACTCAAACTTTACCACCATATCATCCACATACACCTCCATGTTCTTGCCTATCTACTATTAGAAAAAATTATCCATTAGCCTTTGATATGTTGTGGCAACACTCTTCAATCTAAATAACATGACCTCGTAACAATAGTTGGCTCAATCGGTAATGAAGGCAACTTTTTTTTGTTTGGATGATACACGGGTATCTAGTTGTATCTAAAGTACGTGTCCAAGAAACTAAGTATTTGATGACCGAACACCCCATCTACTAATCGGGCAATGTTGGGTATGAGGTAGGAATCCTTCGTGCATGTTTTGGTAAGGCTAGTGAAATTGGTGCACATCTACAAATTTGAAAGCTAAGTGGTGTACTTGACTTCTCTTATGAAGTTAACCTCTTGTAGCTTCTTTACATCTCTTCTTCTGCCTTTTGTCATTCTTCTCCCAAGTGCCGCTTTGTCTGAGTGATCCATTTAGCTAGTGTACGAAATTAGATAGTGTACCAAAATCTCACAAGTAATAAAATGAAAAGTTCAAGTATCGTTTCCCAAAAGACTTATGCAACACTTGACAACTTTTGTAATTTATAACTCAATTAGATAACATATTTCAGAAAAACAAAAACAAAACTCTTTTTGTATTTTTATCAAACATAGGGTGTGAAACAATATATGATAAAGGCTTCATTGGGATTGAGTTTCATGATTCAACTCAAAACAAAAATACCAGACAATATATTTCTAATTCCTTGTCTAGCATTCACACCTTTTGTAACAAGTTTTAATGTCTTACCAACAAGTCTAAACTTGATTAATAAAAATCTTATGTCTAGCAAATTTTACTATAATTTTGAATTAATGATCAAGATTTTGATATCATAAATGACTAAATGTTCCACATTTATGTCTAGCATGTGAAATCTATTAGTTGCTATATCCTAATCAAGTTTTCCAAACTATCTTTCAATCAACAAGTACTCTAACATATGAAATTAATCTAGAATATGTAGTTAAAACAAGAATAGAACATGTAACACCCCTTTCAAGATGTCACATGTAATTTTATAATTGCCAAAATTTCAAAATATAAAATTTTGGTACCATCCTATTAAATAGGAAACTTCACAATTAATTTTTTTCAAAAGCCACCTTCCAAAATGTTCATTCGAATGAAACTCTATTATCAAGTAAAGCAATAATGAAATAAACCAAACTGGTTTAAGTTGTCCAAACCAAAGCTTATTACAAGTTCAAAACTCAAAACTAGTCAAAATATTACAATCGCCTTATTCAAAATTAACCACTTCCAAATGTTTTTCATAAAATTCCCAAAAAGCATTCCTACGAGTTCGTCTTAGTTATGTCTCTCCATTAGAATTTACATTAACATTTGCTCTCATATAACACACACATTATACGATCATCGCACAAACAAAAATACACACAAAAACAAGGGTGAGCTAACCAATTGCAACATCATACAATAATGTCTGTGACCGAATATGCCTTCAACTTTTCACCTTTCTAAGAGCACAAAAGGAATACCAAAAAGAAAACCAATAGATTTTGTTCTAGCCAAGGTTTGAACACACCACCTCCAAGGCTCAAACAAACACATCAAACATATCAACTATCATGTTTTTCTAATCATTTAACACGCACAACAACATTACAATACTATCCACACAATAAAACATGCCCAAAAAAATATAAATAATTATAAAATATAAGTCACACCAAAGGCAGACATAAACAATTCCAAAATTATAAAACAATATTCAAAATATAAACATACCAAATGTACACATCAAGAATCAAACCCTTGACCACCATCCCATGATAAGACTCTAACCAACTATGCTACTTTTCACTTCCATAAAATTATTTATTTATTAATTTAAATAATACTCTTGACGTCCAATTCCACCTAGAAAATATAATTACTTTTCTGGGTCATATAGATCACAAGAGTGATGGAAAAGATTATATTGAATACATTACATCCAACCCCATGAATAAAGGGGTTAACTACTCCTTAACATTTTGAATACTAGAATAATGATGAAGATGAATGTCTCCAACCTTTAAAAGGCGCCTCTACCTTCTCTCCTTTTAGGTCAAGTGTCACTCTCCCTAAAATAATTATTTCTCTCTCTCTCTCTCTCTCTCTCTCCCAAAAAGGAGTTTTCCCCAAAAGGGGTGTTTATTTCTGAGAAAGGTTGTTCATTTGACCTTTTTCAAACCCCTTATTTATAGATTTTTTGAATTGGACTACTTTGCACCTTTGTACTTGATTTTGTATTGGAGTAACCAACTTTATCAATATTTCTTTAGTCGATAACTTTGAAAATCAAATTTTGTTGATATTCTTCTTACTTTCTTTGATATTTCCACTTATCTATGGAATATTAAATATGTAAACCAAATACTTATCTATTTCCAATTTTATTAAATAAAACATAAAATATCTAAAAATATAATAATAAAGTAATAATAAAAGATAAAAATAAACAAAAATAAAACATGAATGTCAATTATCAATGACCAACTTATGTGACCTTACCCTAGATGTATTCGAAGCATGTTGGTCAAATTCTACTAAATGGTAACTTACATGGATTTTCCGACTATTTCTTCCTTCAACAAATCAAGTTCTCAAATCTAGATAATCGCGTTTGTCCACTCATTCTCCTAAAAAGCCGATGATCTGCTTGTTGTATGGGACAATAAGGTCCTTTGCTACATCTATCTTAATGAAGGTCTTCCAATACAGGATGTTGACCGAGCTCCTCTAGTCGATCAATATTTTACTTATGGCATAGTCAGCCAATTAGATGGAGATGACCATTGGATCGTCCTGATCAGGATCAAGTGTTTAGAAATCTGTGTTAGAGAATGCGATTAGAGACATGCTTTTGACTCTCCTTTCCATTATACTCACCATTTTGAGTGCTCAGATATGTCTCTTCCAAATGGATGCCATGCTCCTTCCTCCAACAAATCCTTTAGATATTGTGTGCATGACCCCTTCTCAATGGTTAGTCTTTACTTCTGCTTTGACTTCTCTCACGCCTCAAATTGGCTTGCTCTTCTCGCCTATGGCAACCGCCTGTCGAAAGTCCTTGGCGCTTCAAACAAATTTTTTCAAGTGCCCCGTTTGAATAAACTCTTATATCTTTTCTTCGAGCGTGATGTAGTCATCCTTGTTGTGATTGTGGTGATATAAGGGTAATGTTTACTTTCATCTACATTTGGTGGGGTTGGGACCCTTTTGGGTGATGGCAACAAATTGACACTCAATGCCCCATTCAAGATTTTGGACCGCGGGGTGTTTAAAGGGGCGTAGTTACTGAAACATGAGCCCTTATTTGATTCTCTTAAGGGCCTTAAGCCCTAGTTTTACTAAACGACTTATTCTCTTGTGTTTTCTTCTCTCCAACTTCCTCTACCTGGACTTTCTTGTGAAAGTCTCTTAATTCCTCCAACTATATGTACTTAACTAACCTTCTCCTAAGCCTAGGTGGTTGGGAACACATTACACCAAACTGTATCATCAACCGTGTACAACCAAATCTACGTTATAAAAGTGCGAATATGCTCAACGGGATTTGTCTTCCTATCATACTTCTCAAACACAAGTGTCTTCTAGTTATCAGGTAAAAGGGGTTTCCACGAGTCTTATAACGGTATCGAAGTTTGGATGACGCCATGGTATTAAATGTCATTACTCAACGACTTATGCTTGCTTCATGGTTGTGATCTTGAGTATCACCCTTAGCGATTGTTCGGTCGTGGGTAGAAAGGTGTGTCTTGGTCTTAGAGTGAGGGACTTATTCCATCTTCTTCTTAATACATGCATTTTCATTATGTAGGGCCAAAATTTCCTTGACACTTTTCTTTTTCAGAGCTTCTATTCATTATTAAACTCTTTCAAGATGTTAAGGTGATGTTCTCTCTCTCTCTCTCTCTCTCTCTCTCTCTCTCTCTTTCATCCTCGTTATGCCTTCCGTTACTAGTCATGTTCATCATGGTTACCATGGGGGTTGAAAGGTGCTCATTCGGCCACACAGTGAATGCCAAAATGTTTTTGTAGAAATGATTGACCACTTCAACTCCGCATGCTTCGACCTTCATATTACTTCAATCTTCTGCTTCTCAATCACAATGGTCTCCTAATCGTCCAAACCACTCGGAGGGACCTGTATAAGACACTTGGATGCTTAAGTTAGTATTGGTCCGAGTATAGGCTATATTAAATGTTGTAATCATGTAACCTAACCAACTTACTTGGACTCTGTATTTATACTACTTATTGAGCTTTTATTTACCATTTGCCTAATTTGGGCCAAACACATCTTAATGTTATTATTTAGTTGATTCATGATCTTCCTTTGTTAAACCACATTTAGGCTTCCTTTGTTAAACCACATTTAGGCTGTTAATCGTGTTGCACCGCCGAGCCTTACTAGCCGATTGATTATCCCAATATGGATGAAGTTGAACGATCAACCTTATGTTGGTCAATTGCTTCTTGATGTTTGACTGGGAGGTATGTAGTATTCATTTTTTTTTTATCTTAATTCTCAAAGTTTTGATCACATTTTAAAAATATGTTTTGAATGGTTATTTCTATAGTGTATAGTTTGGTGATGAACTTCTTGATTGTAGTGTAAAACATTTTTTTTATATCAAGTGTTTGTAGATTATGAAGTTTTACTTTACGTTAATGGTTTTAAACAAATATTTGTTTTGGCGTAGTGTTTTTGTGTGATACAAGAGTTTTTTATTGTTGATAGACACAAATTCTGAATGAATTTGAAATGTCTACCTTTGAAGGATCCAAATATCATCTTCAAGATGGATTGACTCTAATAATTGCATTTTTATAATTAGTAATGAATAGAAAAAAATATAACTTTATATTAGAATGATATGGAATGAGTATCTAAAATAATTGGTGTAAAATGAGTTACAAGTCAAAATTTGTTGCTTTATGTTTTGGTTTATAATGAAGATCAATTGTAGATATTCACATAAGTATTTTTTAGAAGAAGTGTCAAAGTTGTTGAAAATTCTTAATATTTAAAATTTGGTTTGTATCTTATATAACATTTCATTCTTAAATACAAATCATACACTGCATATTAATAACATAACTACTAAAAACGTGTATTTTTATTTAAGAATTGAAATATACTTTTTATTCATGCATGAGAACCAATAAAATGAAAAAAAAAACATAATAAAAAATAAATATATTCTTCATTAGTTTAATTAAGTTTTAAGCATTTGTAATTCTAGGTTTTTTCAATTATGTCACTAGCTGATGTGATTGTATTATGTCAATAAATACTTAACTTCATTTTTGTGATAATAATTATAGGAGTTCATCTTCAAACGTGAGATGTTAAAGTTTGGAACATAAATAAAATCTGTTATATTTTAGAAATTAAAAATATATTTAAATTTTAAATTTTTTAGGTTATTGAATATTCAGAACTTCTATAATTTTAATAATGATTATTTTGTTAACTTGTCCATTTATCTCCTTGTGTTAAAAAGATTCGAAGTTGTGTAATTCATATAAAATGGTATTCTGAATAATTTTTATATGTATACATGATACCATTGAAGTTTATCATAAAAAACATCATTTATCATTGTATTAGAATGACAAGTCTATGAGAATCTTATTAACCATAACATTTCGAAATTTACAAAATTCTTTATTAATTTATATTAGTCATAAAATTATTTTATATTAATAAATAACAGTTTACTATTATTTTAACATGTTGATACAAAAGATAACATGATAAAATAGCAACTAAATGATTTAATTATGAAAAAAAAATTTAATAAAAAATATGAAATAAAGAAATAAAATTAATAGAAATTTAATTAAAACTATTTAAAATTATGATAGACTTCAAACTTACTCATTGATGTATTTTTTTTTTAATTTTAGGATTAGAACAAATAAATTTTATAAAAATTATTTTTAAATAAAAATCAAATAAAAATTATGAGAAAAAAAAATTACCTCTCTTTATTGTTGTTTCACATTTTAAACTTCAACTGAAATTTTGTAACATAGGGTTTAAGCTTGAGAGAAAGAAAAAGTGGGAAAGAAAAGACCAAAGTGACTGTAGAACAGCAAAGAGGGTGATGAGATGGAGGGAAAGAGATTTTTTGTGGCGGTTCACGTCGGCGCCGGTTTCCACTCTCCGTCTAACGACAAGGCCTTGAGGTCCGTCATGAACCGCGCTTGTCAAGCAGCCGCTTCCGTTCTGTCCAGCGTAACCCAACCCAACCCAACCTAACTTTTTTTTTTCTTTTCATTTTCAATTTCGCTCTTTCACTCCTTTCGTGTTTCTAGGGCTCGGGAACTGGCCTAGATGCCGTAGTAGCCGCCATTCAAGTGTTGGAGGATGATCCCTGCACGAACGCTGGCAGAGGCTCTAACTTGACCGAGGACGGTGGCGTGGAATGCGACGCCAGTGTTATGGACGGAAAATCTGGAGCTTTTGGGGCTGTTGGAGCTGTGCCAGGTACTTGATTTCTTATTACCTCTCAAATCGTTGATCCCATGAATATGGTGATAGTCACATACAATAATTGAATTGAAACTGCGCTCTGTGGAGAAATGAAGATGACTCCAATTATACTGCTTAAGCTTGAATGGTTAATAATTAATAGCAGCGACTGGGTATTTGGTAGAGCCTGTGTGGAGCTCACGGAAATAGCATATGACTTCTTTTACAAGCTTACTAGTGAATAAGAAATCCATGTCGTAAAGTTCTCTAAGAGGTTATGGATAAAAAAAATTTAGGGTCTATTTGTATACAAGCTAGAAGTGCTTTTTTAGTGCTTCGCTATTTGAAATCCTATTTGGAGAAACTTCTCCGCAAAGACAACAAGAAAGTGAAATAAGCTTTTTCATTCATAAGTTAAAATTAATATATTTATAAGTTAGTTTGTAGAGGTTCTTTCATATAGTTTCTCGAAATTTTTATTTTTTAATTTATGCATAAGTTAATGAAGTATGCTTTTCTTCTTATGTCTTTATGTTTTTATTTAGAAATTCCTACGGAGAAGTTTATCCAAATAGTTCAGTAAAAGTTTTTCTAGTAGAAAATCTTTCGAAGCATTTCTGGCAATGTATCCAAACAGACTCTTAGTTAAACATTTGTGTAAAAGTTGTTTTTAACTTTCTACAATAGAAGAGAAAGTGGAGTTAAACTGTTCTGTTTTCATTAGCCATTTTGAGAGCTGGAAGCAGCTTATATCTTGAGCTATTTTGTAAGCTTTTCCTATTAATCACATAAATGCTCATGTGATAAGATAAGTCCAAAGAAGTTGTAAAAGAACCTTCAAACACATCCGAAGTGCTTAGTTAGTTTTGTTTAATTTATTTTAGAGAAACCTCTTTTTGAGAAATTCTAGGGACACTCTTGTCATTGCATTATTTCCAATACAATCATTTTATTTTGGATAAAAAGTAAGTAGGCTTAAATTATGTGCAAATCATACCCTCAATAGGAATGTGTTGGAAAGTGTGTGTGAGAGTGTGTCATTAGCATTTCTCTCATATTTTTTGCAGTTCTTGGAAGAGTTTTTCAAAAATAAGAAAGGCGTTTCTCCAGAACTTATCCCAACCAAACATGCTTGACTCTACAGTGTGCTAAATAATGCATTTTCCTTCCTGCTTCCATGAACAACTGGAAAGATTCTAAGTTTTTACATTGCTGGGTAATCTAACGCTGTGGGGATACAATGTTGTTTTGGCTTTACTTTTGGCTTGTTCGAGACTTTGGAATTTAACTATTTTATACCAAGTTATCTTTGTATTTATTCCATTCGCTATAGACCAGGTGTCCGCAATGCTATACAAATTGCTGCTTTATTGGCCAAAGAACAACTAATGAGATCTCCTTTGCTTGGTCGGATTCCTCCAATGTAATCAATATTCAAGATCTCTGTATCTGTTACCAAAGCCTGTGCATTACTTCATGTAACACACTGCCAAAATTAGTATTTGAGAAAGCCTTCTCCTTTTTGACCTTGCAAACAAGTCCTCCTGTTAATATCTATTGCTGGAGTTCTTATGGGAATTGTTCTTAATGCAGCTTCTTGGTTGGCGAAGGGGCTCGCAAATGGGCCAAGTCTAAAGACATCGCTTTGCCAACAAGTATAGAGGAGGCCAATGAGGTAATATTTTCACTTATAATTTAAATTCTGCACTGAAACTTAATTGAATCATGTCTTGCCACTTTGAAATCATAGTTTTTTACTTTGTGTAACAGTGGCTGGTCACAGAAAGGGCTAAAGCACAATGGATAAAATACAAATCCATGGTTGAAACTGCTAGATCTAAGGCAGACAACACTCCTGAGGTTGATTCTTCTGTCTGTCAAAGTACCACAATACCAGGTATTTTAGTAGCACACTTCTGCAAGACCTCACCCTACTTTTTGCTTCTAAAACTCTCAAATCAATAAACAACAGTGCTTCAGAGATCTTAAATTCATTGCCCATGAAAATTAGCATAAGCCTACTACTGTAAAAACAATCTTACTACAAAATAAAGATTTTGTGAAGTCTTCAAATTCTTGAAGTCTTATGACTTAATGTTAGGATATGAAGCTAAGCCTTTGTAGCAATTATAGATAATTTTTCTAAATCCAAACTAAAACCTTCCCTTGAGAGAGATCTTAAATTGCTTAGGGATTTAAATGGTTGTATTGCAAATTAAGTATCCATATGCTATTGGAAACGATATTGCAATGCGTAGGAGTTTGGGAAAAATGATCTTGCCTGTGATCTTTTCTCCTAGCCTTCAATTGTTACTAGTGTGATGCACCTGCCAAAGTCATGTGCTCTTTCATATGCAGATAATGCTTTAGAAGGTCGCGTAATGGACACCGTTGGGGTTATTTGTATAGATAACGAGGGGCATGTTGCAACTGGAGCCTCCAGTGGTGGTATTGCTCTAAAGGTGAAAATGGTTTTCTTCGTTTGCTTCTCTTCAAGTGCTCTGCAGTTCCACGTTAGATTACTAAGTAATTACACATAATTATGTATGAAATATCCAACAGGTCAGTGGACGTGTTGGGTTGGCAGCAATGTATGGTGCAGGTTGTTGGGCATCATCAAAAGGGCCCTTTGGATCTCCGTTCATGGCTGGTTGTTGTGTATCTGGGGCAGGAGAGTACTTAATGAAAGGATTTGCAGCTAGGGAATGCTGTGTTTCATTGTCACTGTATGGTTGGCTCTCGGTCATCTGTTTGTATTTCCATGATAGGGGAGAATTTTTATGTAAGATTTGTCCGTGTGCTTAAGTTCTACCGTGTCTTCATTTGATATGATAGCATGGAGTAGAATATAATCACTTCATTTGGACGTTTTCTTTTAAAATTAAAATGAGCTGATATTTCTTAAGGACATTCCACCTAAGAAATAATAGTGTATAGTCAATGTCTAAAATGATGCTTTTATTGAAATTTACATTTTGGAAACATTTTATGCTGTTGTATGGGTCACTGGACATTGTGTTGTACACATATTAAATATCATGTTAAAACATTTTAAAATTTCACTTATCATGTTAAAATATTTTAAAATTTCACTTGAGAAATTAATGAATGAAAAAGACATTATTTTTATCTCAAATTTACTTGCTGTGCAAAATTGGTAGGTTAGGATTTGTTCAGGTTATGTTTTCTCTTGTGTGAATACTGAAAATATGATCTCTTTAATATCCAGCTTAGATTATTGGCTTTAGAAATTTCAACTTCTGGTATTGATGCATTGTTGCATAATTTCATTTATGTGTGGGGTATTTCAATATACCATGGGGTGGATTTTTGATGTTGACTTTCTTTCAGCTCACAGTCTGGCGCTGCTTCTGCTTGCACAAAAATCTTACGCTCTGTTGTTGAGGATGGCAGGCAATGTGTTACTGATAGCAGTGCAGGGATCTTGATTGTGCAATCAGATGCATCTTTAACAGTTAGTCCCTTCAGCTTTTCCACCTAATAGTTTTGTGAAGATTATTAATCTTTTACTTTCCTTAGGATCAAGGAAAATCATCAAGACTGAAAGCTGTAGAGATTGCTGCTGCATACACTTCCTTGTCCTTTGGAGTAGGATATTTTGGAAGCTCTATGGAACGTCCCAAGGTAGCAGCACTGTTATGACTGAGATTTATCATCATATGAAGATTTCATATTATAATTTTTTCTAAATTTAAGTTAGTTATGTTCATTTTAAGAAATCATCTCATGATGTTAAAAAGATGCCTCATTATGAAATCATCACATTATGGTGGTCCAAATAGCTCAGAAAGTTGTCTTTAGAATGAAATCTTTAAATTAGCAAGGTTACCATATATTGTCTGGTTTGCCTTTTACCTCCCTCTAAACTGATGGTTCTCAGAAAACCATTTGTAAAGTGATATTTTCCTATTGTGTTATGATCCAGGTTTCCATTCTTAGAAGTACAAAACAACAAAGCAGGATGTCAATAGATCAATTTGGAGCACGGATAGATCTTTCAAATGGATAGTTACTGTGACCACGAGGTCAAATTTTTTCCGTGCTGATGAGGTGAAGTTGGTGACACCAACAAAATTACTTGATTTTCTATATACAGTTTATCGATAATCATTTTAGTTCAGGCCATTTTGTTTATGAAAGATATAAGATTTCATTGTGGATTGTTAAGTAATGGTCAATGGTTCTATGGATTGAGTCATACAGAACTTAATTAGTTTTCATGTGAAATTAATTTATCTGTCTTCAACATTTACCAAGTTCCCTAGAATTATGGGCTATGAAGAAAAGCATTTCATTGAAATAATGCAAAGATGAAATTATGTAATGATAGGTAGGTAATTTGTAGTACTTTAAAAGTATAAACAAACATGCTGAAAATGTCATAAAAACTAAACATACCGGAATGTCTTGCAGTTTTGTCTGATCTATGATCTATTCTATGCTTGTAATTTAGTTTCCTTAAACATAATACACACAAGTCTACACATAAATATATATATATATATATATATATATATATATATATATATATATATATATATATATATATATATATATATATATATATATACACACACATGTACACTATTATAATCATGTAGCGAAATGATTTGTTCATAGACAAAAACCAAGGGGAGTGAATTGGTTTATTAATAAAGTTAATACTTAAAATTTTTTTTTTCCAAAATTTATCGTTTAAATTAAAGTCTTAGTTCCTTTAAATGTAAGTGCAGATAATTAAAGAGTATAAAGAAGAAGATCAACACTGATATTTATACTGGTTCAGATTAAAAGACTCTACGTTCAGTTGTTAATCTCTTAAACAAAGAGATTAACTTAATCACTATAATAATTACATTACAATAAAAGTTTAGAAAATACTTCTCTTGAAGACAAAGAGATGAAGAAATACTTCCTTTGAATCACACAAAGGATGACCAACTTTCTTAGCAACAACAACAACGTCCAATCTCCCAAGAACCCACTTAGGAAAAGTTATCACTCTCACACTAGACTTTTCAAAGCAATTTTTAAGAATGCTCACAGAAACACTTTGCAGTCACAACACTTGAACAATGATTCTTAAAAAGGTAAATTCGAAGTTTGAATGCAGTTATTTAAGTAGAGTCTCAAAAATTAAGTCAAGCAACTGAACAGACAAGTTCAAAATTGCCAGAGATAATCAATTATTATAAGTGATAATCGATTATTGCATTGCGTTTTCTAAAAACAAAAGTTTGAGCTAATAATCAATTGTTCCAGTGAGCTTTCTGAAAAATGAACACAACTTAGGATAATCAATTATCTTAAGTGATAATCGAATTTTACAAAAATAAAAGAATCCCATAAATATTTAGAGTTGGTTGTTGTTTCTAAGTTAATTTAAACTACTTAAAATATAATTAACTTATTACAAGAAAACTTTAAACATCAATTAACTTGTCTTCAAATTATCTTCCGATATTTGCTAGAGATCGTTTGTCATCATCAAAATCTCTTTAACTTAAATCTTCTTCTTTTGCCAACAATCTCCCTTTTTTAATGATGATAAAAACAAAGTGTTTAAAACATATGTAATATATGCATTTAAGAAACTTACATAGAGAATAATTAAATAAGTTAATTTCAATGTTTACTTTAAACTTTTCTCCCTTTTTTTATCATTAGATAAAAGGTGCTTATGATAGAAACTCTTCCTAAATTAGATAACCATATAAGAATAGATAACTCAAGTGAGAAATGATTATTCTAAAACTTGATTAAAGAACAATTTATTGACCATCAATTCATTGTTACAAACAGCATAGCAAGCACACTCCCCTTAAAACTCAAAACTCAGTACTCATGTCATCATCATGATTGAATTTCTCATCAAACCTATTTTTTAGATTTGATACCCTAGAATCAAGCCCTCTAATCAACCTAGGAACTTCGTCATGACTAGAAGTTAAAAAAAGAAATAATTCTTTAAGTCTTCTATTCATGTTTAAGATATTTTCTTTTAAGGAGAAAGAGGACCCAACAATGACACTAGAAGAGCCAACATTGGTGTCAAGGACAAGATCAGTAGGAGGAATTTCTTCTTCATTTTCATACCAGGGTATCTCATCTTTGTGCATATATTGATCCCCAAGGCAGATAAATTTCCTTTGCTTTAATGAATTGTCTAATATTTTATTTGCATCTATGGTTTAGTGAACTTATTCATAAGATAATTTCATGCTTTTATACTTACAATTCTAGAGATAAGTAGGGAGTACGATGGAGGATATTGAGGGAGACACGTGGCTTTGGACATTGTATCTAAAATCACATTTGGCTAGTTAATGGGAATATGGTTTAACAACACATATATGACCAGGAGGTCTGCTTCACTATACTGAGTGTGATTTGTTCCCCGAGGACACAAAATCCACACAATCAGATAGTGAATAAGTCGTCCATCCACTTTTAGACGTCATGTTATTGTAATTGAGCAGTTGAATAATTTGTTAATGGACAAAAATCAAGAGGGGATTAAATTGGTTTATTAATAAAATTAATACTTTTAAATTTTTCTCAAAATTTACGGTTTAAATTAAAGCCTCAGTTCTTTTAATGCAAGAGTAGATAAATTAAAGAGATAAGGGAGAAGATTCAACACATATATTTATACTGATTGAGATCAAAAGACCCTACGTTGGGTTGTTAATCTCTTTAAACAAAGAGATTAACTTAATCACTATAAAAATCAGAGTACAATCAGATTAAAAGGAATAAGGAACAGAAAACACATCTCTTAAAGACAGAAGAGATGAAGAAATATTTACTTTGAATCACAGAGAACAAATCAGCTTTCTTAGTAACAACAGTAACACCCAATCTCCCAAGAACCCCCTTAGGAAAAGTTGTCACTCTACCCACATTAGGCTTTCAAAGCTATTTTAAGAACACCTAGAGAAACTCTTTGCAGTCACAACACTAAAAATCTGGTTCTCAAAAAGGTAAGTTTACAAGTGAAAAGGTGTTCTATTTAAAGCCATTCGAAATCTAGGTCTAGTAGTTGAAAAGGAAAATCCAAAATTGTCAGGGATAATCAATTATCACTTATGATAATTGATTATTCCAGTGTGTTTTCTAAAAAAAATGAGCAAATAGTCAATTATCTTGGATAATCGATTGTTCCAGTGAGTTTTTGAAAAAGTGAACATAACTTAAGATAATCGATTATCCTAAGTGATAATAGATTATCACAACGAAATTTGCAATTAACTTATTTACAAGTAAAAGGATCTAGAAAGATTAAGAGCTTTGCTGTTGATTCTAAGCTACTTCAAGATATGATTAACTTATTTACAAGAAGACTTTAAACATAAAAAACTTGTCTTCAAATTAACTTCCAAATTGCTTGAGATTCTTTGTCATCGTCAAAGTTTTCCACTTTTACCAACAATCTCCCACTCTTTGATGATGATCAAAACAATATGTTTAAAGTATCTGGAATGTTTTGTGGTTAGAAGTCTTACAAAGAGAATAGTTAAATAAGTTAATTTAAATGTTTTCTTTAAACTTTTCTCCCCATGTTTTAATCATTAGGGAAAAAAATCATTGCTCATAAAGAAATTCCCTCTCAATTAGATAATCATAAAAGAACAAATAACTCAGAAAAAAAAAATCCTTGATTAAAGAACAACAACATTGATCATTAATTTATTTAAAACAAACAAATAATACTGGTACCTCCTCCCCTTAAAATTCAATACTCATGTCATCATCTTCATCATCATGAGTAAATTCTTGATAAAATCTATTTTCTAGATTTGAGACTCTAGAATCAAGCCCTTTAATTAATCCAATAACCTCTTCTTGTCGGGCAGTTGAAAGAAGAAAAAATTCTTAAAGTCTTTTGTTCATGTTTAGAATGTTTTCTTCTAAAGAAGAGGAGGAGCCACCAGCCCCACTAGAAGAACCAATATTGGTGTCAATAGGGGGAACAAGATCAATAGGAGGATTTTCTTCTTCTTCATTGTTATATTGTGGTATATCATCTTTGTGAGTGTATGAGTCTCCAAGACGAATGAACTTCATCTATTTCAAGGAGTTATCTGAAATTTTGTTTGCATTTGTGGAGCAATGAAATTGTTCATCAAATGTGTTTATGCCTTTGTACTCACAAATTCGAGAGATAAGCAAGGAGTATAGTAATGGATATTGAGGAAGACACTTTGCTTTGAGCATTGTATCTAAAATGACGCTTGGCTAGTTCATAGGAATGTGGTTCAGCAAAGCATATTTGATCATGAGGTTAGCTTCATTGCACTAAGCATGATTTATGCCTTGAGGACATAAGATCCAAACAACTAAATAATGGGGAAGACGTTCATCCACTTTTAGAGGTCCTACAAGTAGTTATTTGCCCATCTCTTGGTAAGTTTTTCAGAGAAAGGACCTATAAGCAAAGATTTTGTTAAACCCATCAATTCTAGTAGTCAGAATAGGAAAAGTGTCGTCATGAATTGGAAACTTGGCAACATTTTCCCAGATATCATCGTCAAGAGGATATCCACTGCCTTTACTTTTTTGAAACAAACTCCATCTCTGAATCTATAGTTGTAATAGAAAACCCTTGTCAAATCAGGATAGAATGCCCCTTGCATTTTTGCAAAGAATTTTACTCCTTGTTCAGCGAGAAGAGTAGGAATCATAAATGCACGATTGGTAAACCATTGGGATTTGATGAATTTTGGGGTGATAAGAGGCTTGTCTTTCCAAAAAGTTATAAACTTTGATTTTCGTTCTTCATCGAAAATCCACCCCTCAATTGAAGCATTTCGTGTGGTAGGTTGAGTTGAACGTGAGCTAGTTCTTCTGAGAGTCGGACGAGATGCCTCTGTCATTGGATGCATAAGGATTTGAACAAAGAAGGAAATAGTGAAGAGAAGAAAGGAGTTTTTAGTGCTTTGAAAGGGACTAAAAAATTTTGGTGTTTTTGTGAGGGAACAATGTAATTCCTAGTCAAAATTTTATAGAGGAAGAGTGGCCAACAGTCAGATTCAAGTTTTCAAGAAAAATCTAGTCGTTACAATGACTAGTTTTCGAAAGCTATTTGCCCAACAACGTGTGATAATCGATTACCGTAAGGTGATAATTGATTATCGTTTCAATCTTTGAAAAACTAGAAAAATTTGATGAGCAGATAATCGATTGTTTTGAGTAAAAACCAGAAAAATTGACAACCAGCATAGTCAACATCAAAATAACCTAGTAAACTAGGGGAGGCTCCTGATGGATACCAGAGTCCAAAAGAAGTAGTTCCTTTTAAATATTTTAAAATTCTTTTTACTGTAATAAGATGTGATTTTTTAGGATTAGCCTGAAATCTAGCACACACACATACAACTTGCATAATATCACACTTATTCGTAGTAAAAACCGACTTCTTTCGAGGCTACTCTCCTCCCGCTAGAAATGTAATAATATATCGAGAGTCTAATCCCGTGGCCCCCTCCGGCCAAATCAGTTCATTTCGCTCTCAGCGATCGCTCTTCGTTTAGGACGGACGGATCGGTCTTTGCCTATGGGAATAAAGAACCTGGCCTTCGGGCAATTCATGTCTTTCTTTGATTTAGTACTACTTTAGTTTTTTAAAGGAAGATATTTTCTTTCCCTGCAATGTTATAGTGCGCTTGGTCAGTTTTCTTTCTATTCTTTTCCTCGATGCAGCTGGGCCATCCTGGACTTGACCCAGAGACCTCGTTCGTGAAGTAAATCATCGCACCTACAGTCCAAGCAATTGGGAGAGAATCAATAGATTCATATAGCAGAGAACCTATCATACCTCTACACATGGTTTGATTAACTTCCATACATGATTCATCTTTATCCAAATAACAAGATGTTCCTATAGGATTACTTGTTTCCTTAGCATTATCCATTCCAAATTTCTTAAGTACTTCAACAGTGATATGAAGATTCCATTTTCCATTTGCTTAATTTGCAGTCTTAAGAAGAATGTCAATTCTCTCATCATTGACATTTTAAACTCTCGTATTATACTTGCAAATCCTTCACACAAAGAATTATCAGTAGATCAAAAATTTATGTTATCTACGTAAATTTGAACCAGCTTTTCAAATTTATGTATGGCAAGTCACGGTTTAACCTATCCATTCTCGAATACCATGAGTGTGATACCAACTTTTCTAACAATAAAGTATGGCTAAAGCTTCTTACACCATATCAAATTTCACCTTTGTCCTTTTAAAAGCTTTTGGAAAATGTCTTCTGTAAAAAGATGCGTGATTGTTTGTCAGAAAAAAAATTCTAAAATTATTCATTGTGTTCTGAAAAAAAAATTCTTACATAATATCAAATTTTATCTTTGTCCCATCAAAAGTTTCTGGAAAATGTCTTCTACAAGGAGATGGGTGATTGATTTCCAGAAAAAAAAAATTCTTAAATTATTTATTGTGTTTTGGAATTTGTTTTTGCACCATATCAAATTTCATCTCTGTCTCATCAAAAGCTTCCAGAAAATATCTTTTGTGAAAAGAGAGGTGACCTATTTTCGGAAAAAAAAAATTGAAATATTTATGGTGTTTTGAAATGAAAATCTTGCACCATATCAAATTTTACCTTCGTCCCATTAAAAGCTTCTACAAAATGTCTTACATAAAAAGAGTGGTGATTGATTGTCAAAAAAGAAAAAATTTCATCAAAAAATGTTTCTGAAAAATGTATTTCGTAAAAAAAGGAGTGATTGATTGTCAGAAAAAAAATTAAAATATTGTGTTTTGAAGTAAAATTTTGCACTATATCAAATTTCACCTTCGTCCCATCAAAGGTTTTCCGAAAATGTCTTCCATAAGAATATGGGTGATTGATTTTCAGAAAAAAAAATTCTTAAATTTATTGTGTTTTTGAATTATTTTTTTCCATCATATCAAATAATTATGGTGTTTTGAAATAAAAATCTTGCACCATATCAAATTTTACCTTCGTTCCATTAAAGGCTTATACAAAATGTCTTCCACAAAAGGAGTGTTGATTGATTGTTAGGAAGAAAAATTTTCATGAAAAACTTTCGTAAAAAGATAGGCGATTGAATGTCGGAAAACAAAAAATTTCATAAAAAATTTCTGGAAAATGTATTTCGTACAAAGAGGAGTAATTGATTGTCGGAAAAAAAAAATTTGAAATATTTATTGTGTTCTGAAGTTAAAACCTTGCACTATATAAAATTTCACATTCGTCTAATAAAAAATTTCGAAAAATGTCTTCCGTAAGAAGATGTGTGATTGATTTTCAGAAAGAAAAAAAAAATCTTAACTTATTTGTTGTGTGTTGAATTTTTTTTTTACACCGCATCAAATTTCACCTTTGTCTCATCAAAAATTTCCAAAAAATATGTTATGTGAAAAGAGAGGTGATCGATGGTATGAGAAAATATTGGAAATATTTATGGATTTTTGAAATAAAAATTTTGCACGATATCAAATTTCACCTTCGTCCCATCAAAAGCTTCTACAAAACATCTTCCAAAAAAAAATGGTGATTGATTGTCAGAAAAGAAAAAATTCAATCAAAAGCTTTCGTAAAAATAGAGTCCATTAATTGTTGGAGGTGAAAAATTCCATTAAAAGTTTCTGAAAAATGTATTTTATAAGTGATTGATTGTTGGAAAAAAAATAATTTGAAATATTTATTATGTTCTAAATTAAAAACCTTGCACTATATAAAATTTCACATTCTTCTAATCAAAAGTTTTCGAAAAATGTCTTCCGTAAAAAGATGTGTGATTAGCTTCTAGAAAAAAAAGTCTTAAATTATTTATTGTGTTTCAGAATTTTTCTTTTCCATATCAAATTTCACCTCTATGTATTCAAAAGCTTCTAGAAAAAATTGAGGCCATTTATTGTTGGAAAAGAAAAAATTTCGTTAAAAGTTTATGGAAAATGTATTTCGTAAAAAGGGAGTGATTGATTGTCGAAAAAGAAATTTTGAAATATTTATTGCGTTCTGAAGTAAAACCTTCCACAATATCAAATTTCACATTTGTCCCATCAAAAGTTTTCGGAAAATGTCTTCTCTAAGAAGATGAGTGAATGATTTTCAGAAAAAAAAAATTCTTAAATTACTTATTGTGTTTTGGAATTTTTTTTGCATCATATCAAATTTCACCTCTGTCTCCTCAAAAGCTTCCAAAAAATGTCTTTTGTGAAAAGAGAGGTGATTGATTGTCGAAATAAAAAGTTTTGAAGTATTTATTGTCTTCTGAAATAAAAGTCTTGCATTATATCAAATTTCACCTTCGTCCCATCAAAAGCTTCTAGAAAATGTCTTCCATAAAAAGAGTTGTGATTGATTCTCATAGAAGAAAAAATTTCATCAAAAGTTGATGAAAAATGGATTTCGTAAAAGGAGGAGGAATTCATCGTCGAAAAAAAAAATCAATATTTATTGTGTTCTGAAGTAAAAACCTTGCACTATATCAAATTTCACCTTCGTCCCATCAAAATTTTTCGGAAAATGTCTTACGTAAGAAGATGGGTGATTGATTTACACAAAAAAAAAATTCTTAAATTATTTATTGTGTTTTGGAATTTTTTTTGCAAATATCAAATTTCACCTCCGTCTCATTAAAAGCTTCTAGAAAATGTCTTCCGTGAAAAGATAGGTGATCGATGGTTTGAAAAAATATTTGAAATATTTATGATGTTTTGAAATAAAAATCTTGCACCATATCAAATTTCACCTTTGTCCCATCAAAAGCTTCTAAACAATATTTTCCATAAAAAGAGTGTTATTGATTGTCAGAAAAGAAAAAATTCAATCAAAAGCTTTCATCAAAAGAGAGGTCATTGATTGTTGGAGATGAAAAATTCCATTAAAAGTTTCTGGAAAATGTATTTCGTAAAAAGAGATGTGATTGATTGTCGAAATTTTTTTTTTGAAATATTTATTGTGTTCTGAAGTAAAAATCTTGAACTATATAAATTTTTGACAATCCTCTAATCAAAAGTTTTCGAAAAATGTCTTTCGTAAGAAGAGGTGCAATTGATTTCCAGAAAAAAAAAATCTTAAATTATTTATTGTATTTTAAATTTTTTTTTTCGCACCATATCAAATTTCACCTCTGTCTCATCAAAAACTTCTAGAAAATGTCTTTTGTGAACGGACAGATGACGGATTGTCGGAAGAAAAATATTTTAAATATTTATCGTGTTTCAAAATAAAAATTTTGCACCATATCAAACTTCACCTTCGTCCCATTAAAGGCATCTACAAAATGTCTTCCATAAAAAGAGTGGTGATTCAATGTCGGAAAAGAAAAAATTTCATCAACAGCTTTCGTAAAAGGAGAGGCCATTAATTGTTGGAGATGAAAAATTCCATAAAAAATTTCTCGAAAATGTATTTCGTAAAAAGATATGTGATTGATTGTCAGAAAAAAAATTTCAAATATTTATTGTGTTCTGAAGTAAAAATCTTGCACTATATAAATTTCTAAGAATCCTCTAATTAAAAGTTTTCGAAAAATGTCTTCCGTAAAAAGATGTGCGATTGATTTCCCAAAAAAAAAATCTTAAATTATTTATTGTGTTTTGGAATTTTTTTTTTGCACCATATCAAATTTCACCTTTGTCTCATCAAAAGCTTCTAGAAAATGTTTTCTGTAAAAGGACAGGTGACTGATTGTCGAAAGAAAAATATTTTAAATATTTATGGTGTTTCAAAATAAAAATTTTGCACCATATCAAACTTCACCTTCATCCCATTAAAGGCATCTACAAAATTTCTTCCATAAAAAGAGTGGTGATTCATTGTCGGAAAAGAAAAAATTTCATCAAAACCTTTCGTTAAAAGAGAGGCCATTGATTGATTGAAAAGAAAAATTCCAGAAAACATTTCTCGAAAATGTATTTCGTAAAAGGAGGAGTGATTGATTGTCGGGAAAAAAATGAAATATTTATTGTCTTATTAATTAAAATAATTGCACTATATTAAAATTTCATCTTCGTCATATAAAAAGTTTTCGAAAAATGTCTTCGTAAGAAGGTGAGTGATTGATTTGTTGAAAAAAAAATTCTTAAAATATTTATTGTGTTTTGGAATTTTTAATGCACCATATCAAATTTCACCTCTGTCTCATCAAAAGGTTATAGAAAATGTCTTCTGTGAAAAGAGAGGTGATGGATTGTCGAAATAAAAGATTTTAAAGTATTTATTGCATTCTGTAATAAAAGTCTTGCACTATATCAAATTTGATTTTCGTCCTATCAAAAGCTTATAGAAAATTTCTTCCATAAAACGAGTGGTGATTGATTGTCAGGAAAAAAATTCAATCAAAAGCTTTCGTAAAAAGAGAGGTCATTGATTGTTGGAGATGAAAAATTTCATTAAAAGTTTCTAAAAAATGTATTTCGTAACAAGAGATGTGATTGATTGTCGGAAAAAAAAAATTGAAATATTTATTGTGTTCTAAAGTAAAAATCTTGCACTATATAAATTTTTGACAATCCTCTAATCAAAAGTTTTCGAAAAATGTCTTCCGTAAGAAGATGTGCGAATGATTTCAAGAAAAAAAAAAGTCTTAAATTATTTATTGTGTTTTGGAAAATTTTTTTATCACCATATCAAATTTCACCTTTGTCTCATCAAAAGGTTCTAGAAAATGTCTTATGTGAAAAGAGAGGTGATTGATTGTCAAAATAAAAAATTTTAAAGTATTTATTGTGTTCTGAAATAAAAGTCTTGCACTATATCAAATTTGACCATCGTCCTATCAAAAGCTTCTAGAAAATGTCTTCCATAAAAAGAGTTGTGATTGATTCTCGGAAAAGAAAACATTATATCAAAAGCTTTCGTAAAAAGAGAGGTGATTGATTGTTGGAAAAGAAAAAATTCCATCAAAAGTTTCTGAAAAATGTATTTTGTAAAAGGAGGAGTAATTCATCGTTGAAAAAAAATATTTATTGTGTTCTGAAGTAAAAACCTTGAACTATATCAAATTTCACCTCCGTCCCATCAAAGGTTTTCGGAAAATGTCTTACGTAAGAAAATAGGTGATTGATTTCCAGAAAAAAAAAATTCTTAAATTATTTATTGTGTTTTGAAATTTTTTTTTGTACCATATCAAATTTCACCTCTGTCTCATCAAAAACTTCTAGAAAATGTCTTCTGTAAAATTACAAGTGATTGATTGTCGAAAGAAAAATATTTTAAATATTTATGTTGTTTTGAAATTAAAATCTGACACCATATCAAACTTCACCTTCTTCCCATTAAAGCCATCTACAAAATGTCTTCCATAAAAAGAGTGGTGATTGATTGTCGGAAAAGAAAAAAATTCAATCAAAAGCTTTTGTAAAAAGGGAGGCCAGATTAATTGTTGGAGGTGAAAAATTTCATTAAAAGTTTCTGAAAAATGTATTTCATAAAAAGAGAAGTGATTGATTGTCAAAAAAAAAATTAAATATTTATTGTGTTCTGAAGTAAAAACCTTCCACAATATAAAATTTCACATACTTGTAATCAAAAGTTTTCGAAAAATGTCTTATGTAAAAAGATATGTGATTGATTTCCAGAAAAAAAGTCTTAAAGTATTTATTGTGTTTTGGAAGTTTTTTGTTTTTTGTTCAATATCAAATTTCACCTCTGTCTCATCAGAAGTTTCCAAAAAATATTTTCTGTGAAAAGAAAGGTGATCGATTGTCAAAAAAAATTGAAATATTTAAGGTGTTTCGAAATAAAATTCTTGCACCATATCAAATTTCACCTTCGTCCCATCAAAAGCTTCTACAAATGTCTTCCATAAAAAGAGTGTTGATTGATTGTCAGAAAAGAACAAAATTTCATCAAAAACTTTTGTAAAAAGAGAAGCCATTGATTGTTGGAAAAGAAAAAATTCCATTAAAAGTTTTTGGAAAATGTATTTCGTAAAAAAGGAGCGATTGATTGTCGGAAAAGAAATTTTGAAATATTTATTGTGTTCTAAAGTAAAACCTTCCACAATATCAAATTTCACCTTCGTCCCATCAAAAGTTTTTGGAAAATGTCTTTTGTAAGAAGATGAGTGATTGATTTTTAGAAGGAAAAAAAAATTCTTAAATTATTTATTGTGTTTTGGATTTTTGTTTTGGCACCATATCCAATTTCACCTATGTCTCATCAAAAGCTTTCAGAGAATGTCTTCTGTGAAAAGAGAGGTGATTGATTATCGAAATAAATAATTTTGAAGTATTTATTGTGTTCTGAAATAAAAGTCTTGCACTATATCAAATTTCACCTTCGTCCCATCAAAAGCTTCTAGAAATTGTCTTCCATAAAAAGAGTTGTGATTGATTGTCGGAAAAGAAAAAATATCATCAAAAGTTTTCATAAAAAGAGAGGTGATTGATTGTTGGAAAAGAAAAAAATCCATTAAATGTTTCTTAAAAATGTATTTCATAAAAGGAGGAGTAATTAATTGTTAGGAAAAAAAAATTGACAATATTTATTGTGTTCTGAAGTAAAAACCTTGTATTATATCAAATTTCACCTTTATCCCATCAATTATTTATTTTGTTTTGGAATTTTTTTTTGCACATATCAAATTTTACCTTTGTCTCATCAAAAGCTTCTAGAAAATGTCTTCAATAAATAAAGTTGTGATTGATTGTCAGAAAAGAAAAAATTTCATCAAAATCTTTCGTTAAAAGAGAGGCCATTGATTGATTGAAAAGAAAAATTGCATAAAACATTTCTCGAAAATGTATTTCGTAAAAAGAGGAGTGATTGATTGTTGGAAAAAAAAAATTTAATTATATGTTGTGTTTTTACACCATATCAAATTTTACCTCAATCACATCAAAAGTTCTCGAAAATTGATTGCTGGAAAAAAAAAAATTAGAAATCTCTTATTGTGTTTTGAAAAAAAAAATGCACCATATCAAATTTTATCTCCTCACATTAAAAAGCTTTTAGAAAAATGGAGTGATTGATTATCGAAAAATAAATTTTGAAATTATTTACTGTGTTCTGAAAAAAATATTCTTGTACCATATCAAGTTTTACCCTATCCCAATAAAAGCTTTTGGAAAATATCTTTCATTCAAAAGATGGTGATTGATTGTCGAAAAAACAAAATCAAAAATTATTTATTGTGTTCTTAAAAATTTAATTCGTAAGTGATAGAGGAGAAAAGCGATAGGATAAACGAAGAAAATGATACGGTATTGGAAGTAATTGCCTTATAGTATACTGAATGAGAATGGATAGTGTGGCCTATGATTACTTTTATCTAAGTAATTATGTGCATCACCATTATCGTGTTCCCTTAGGTTTTCATAAACCTTATACGAACTTCGTACCCTTGTTTATATTTGGTTATTTCAAGCGTGTTTCATAATAGTATTTAACTTAACATTAAAGTAAAAATGTGTCAAACAATATAAACAATTGAAATATAATTCTGAAATACATATGAAACATCAAATAAACCTAACAAAATTTGATTAAAAGAACTAAATTTACGTATTTCGAAAGATGAAGGACTAAATTCGTTCAAAGTTTCAAAATAGACTAATTCCAAAATTAACTGAAAGTTAAGGACCAAAAACATATTTAACACTAAAATTTTTTGCCTTTAAGTTGTCCACGATTTTCAAAATATTTATTAATGCATTATAGACGTAGTACCACAACTTTTATCACAAATAAGTTCACATTTTCCATATTTAAACAAATGAATTTTCATCATTCAAGAAATTTCAATAACATAATGATTGTAAGTCGAACAAAAATTTAAGCAAGGTGGAAAACTCTCACAAACTTTCAAAATCAACTATTTCTATCAACTTAGAACAATCCAAACAATTTTCGGAGATTATGACATTATTACACTATATCGTACATAATTTAGATCAGTCACAATATCAATCAATTATTACAAATTATCATATTTCAAGTGTTAAAGAAAAAAAAAAACATAAAATTGTATCATTTCCATAAAAAAATGAATATCAATGCTATTTAAATAAACTAAGCCAAAGGAAAATTCAAGTTTTTTAAATGGTTTAGAGTTTAGGATTTAAGATTTATGATTTATGATTTAAGGTTTATGGTTTATGATTTATGATTTAGAATTAACACGTTTTGATGTTAACATTTTAATTGTTTTATTGCTCTTATTATTAATGATTTTCTTAAATAATGAATTAAAAGAAATAAACAAGTTGCAACGTTAAAAATGTTTCTAGATAATCAAATCTAAATCAAAATATTTCATAAGCAAATTATAAATCATCAATGATCATTTTATGTTTGTATATAGAAATATTCCACTTGCACCAATAAGATAGTAATATTTTTTTTTTCTTAAACTTATCTATTTTCTTAGTTGATTATGCTACTAACGTAATAATTACATAATTTTTTGAAAAGTTTCCTTTAACAGTGAAGAAAATTTGAGCAATGGAGAAAACATATTTGCATCATTATATATAAAGCGTTCTTTGATCAAAAGATGGAAACTAAATATTAAAGCTTTAAAGAAGATATTTCATGATAAAAAGCTTCGAGCAAAAAAAATTGAAGATTAATTTGAAGACACTAATATAAGACTTTCCTCATGAAGTGTTGAACATGAAGATGTTGATACGCATTACTAAAAAATTCAAATTGATTCAGTTTTAACAAAGTCACCTTCAACAATCATCTCTTCTACATCTATAAATAAAGATTAAGTTGAAGAAGAAAACAACAAGTTTGTAAAAAAATTGAAAGAACAATATGAGAGATTTACAATTAGAGAAAAAGAAAGAAAAAGAGATACAAGAGAAAATGGATCAATCTCGCATTACCTCTATTACACCTCTAGTTAAAGATCAACTAAAATGTCATTTAGTGGATCGTCTAACTAGTAGTAATGGAATATATCGTCAGACGTAGGTAATCTACCAATTGCTTCACAACCATAGAAAAATTGTATGCATATAAAGACTACTTACATTCCTCAATAAGAACTAGATTTTTACAAATTGAGATTTTGCAATTATTCAAAGAGATTCATGTAAAGGAGTATAAAAATAAAAATTTCAAAGTACATATATACATTTTCCTAAGGATTGAGAAAGCATCTCCAGTCTTCTACTGTTGTGCATCACCACTTGCATTAACATCTGCTCTCGTTCTACGCATACAATCATAATAGAAAAAACACAAACATGAAACATGGGAAAAACTAATAGAAAATAACTATTATATAATATCAAAAACAACATACATTTTCAAATATACAGTCACATAGTTTATCATGTACACCTTCAAATCTATTCACTTACTCTTCCTCACATCTATCTTTGAATAGGAACATATCCGTATACCCATAAAGACAATATTATTTTTAGATAACGTACAAATACCTGTAAAAGTATAAAATGCAAAAGTTATTCTAAGCAAATATTTTTAATTTGTAAACATTTAATAACTAGCTTGAAAGGTTTACACATGCATTTAACCACATCACGTAACTAAAACTTATTAATCATAAAATAAAATAAAATAAAAATATATTTAATTGAAAATTAAAAGGCAAATGAAAAACTAAAACTCACATATTTTTTTTCATTGTTATCTTTGTTTTATTACTAAATAAAATACACTTGTGAATAAATTCATTCAAGATTTTTTAAATAAAAAAATTAAAATAAATTTCTTTATAGGTTAAAATTGTAGAAAATAAAGAAATATATGAAGGGGATTTGTAATACTAATTTTGTATAAAATGTTACAAAATGTGTGTTATATATAAACACAAAGCTAACCCTAAAAACTACAAATAAATGGGCCTAAAACATGAGCTTATGCTGACATCTCCCCTCAACGATGTTATGGCTAAATGCATTAAGAGCTTATCAAATAAGAAACAAAAGCTTAAAACGGAGTGCGGCTTGGTAAATATATATTCAATTTGTAGAGCCAAAGGAACAAACGGTAAAGATATAGTGCCAAGTTGAAGATGATGATGAGTAAAATGGCAATAAGTTTCAATATTCTTAGTTCGCTCATGAAAAGCAGAGTTGCGAACAATATGAATAACACTTTATTGTCACAACGTAGAGGCCTAGGATCTTTCAAATAGATACTCATATTTGCAAGTAACCAACACAACCAAATAATCTCACAAGTAATTAAAGTCATGGCGTGATACTCAGCTTCTGTGGACGATCGAGATGTAACATCTTGTTTCTTACTCGTCCATGACATAAGTGAATCACCAAGAAAAATACACCACACAGTATTGGATTTCCGATCATTAGGATCATCATTCTAATCTGCATCATAATAGGCACGCAAGTCTAAGACGAGGTAGAAGAAAGTAAAAGAAACTAAAACTGAGTGCCCCAAAGATACCTTAGAATATGAAGAACATAACCTCAATGAACTATTGTGGGAGTTGAAAAAAACTCACTAACAACATGAACAACATGTGCAATGTCTGAATGAGTCACTAAGATAAACCAAACTCCCAACAATAGTTCGATATAAAGTAGAATCAGTCAAAGGAACACCATTCGATGGGAAATATTATACACTTGTTTCAAGAGGAGTATCAACAATCTTATTGTTAGTAAGCCGAACATGCTCAAATAGGTCAGCAATATACTTGGACTAAGATAGAAGATAACCTTTGGAAGAAGAAGCAACCTCAATACCCAAAAAGCAACGCACTACACCCAAATCTTTCATATTAAAATGATGAGATAATGTAGTTTTTAAAGATGAATTCTATTAAAATCATCACTAATAATAACCATATCATCAACATATAAGGATAGCAAAATATGTCATGCATTGATTTTCCTGACAAATAATGCAAAATCATGATGACTAGCAACAAAACCAAGAGAGACAATTATTATTGTTATGGGATTGGCAATTGTACCAAATCATACAGGTGCTAAAGTGGACAAGTCCAGATATTGTATCACACAAGGACTAATGCATTTTAAATTAATTAGTTAGTTACTTTGATAAAAGAAGAGAATAACAAAACATTTTAGGTTGAGATAAAATAAAATAAATTATGAATTAAACTATAAAGACAAAAGGAATTGACACAATGGAAATAAAGAACTTGATTGACAAAAATATCAGATAAAAGTTTCACTAGAATTGGGTTTCATCATCCAATTCAACGCAAAACACCAAACAATATTCTTCTAATTCCTGCTCTCGCATTCACATCATATGTAATAAGCTCTAATGTCTTAGCGACAAGTCTAAACTTTAATAATAATCCTAATGTCTTAGACCTTTTCTTATAAAGAGTTCGCATTAATGATCAAAATTTTGATATTATGAATGACCAATGGTGTACTCTATGTCTAGATGCATAATCAATTAGTTGTCTATTCTAGTCTAGGTTCTAATATGGTGTTCAATGATTAGATACCCATAAATATGCAATCAATAATTATATGCAGTTAGTGCAAGAATATAACACAAAAGTGATGGAAAATAATTATATTGATTAATGGAATTCAAGGAGAATTAAGAATACATTACATCCCTCGTGAATGAGGGAGTTAGATACTCCTAGGCATACTGAATACTAGACTAATGTTGAAATTGAATGTCTCCATCCTTCAAAATGCCCTCCTACCTTCAAATGTGAAGTTATCAAATTTCTTTCTCTTTAAGTGTTTGTTTGGCCTACGTCAGGCCCTCAACTTATAGACTTTCATAATTGGACTGGTCCTAAATTTAGATTTCATTTGGTACTTGAATAAATTGTAAGATATAATTCTTTATATATATCTTATAATTCTTTATATATATCTTCAATTATTCTGACTTGTAATTTGAGTAACCAATTTTATGGATATCTGATATTATTGATAATCTTTGACTATTCAATATTTCACTCATTCTATTGATAATCTTTCCAAATCTCTGAGATTTCCCTTTATTTGCAGAATATAACCCACACATTTATCTTTTTCACTTTTATTTAATAAAACCTGAAATATTAAATAAAATCTGAAAATAAAATAATAATAAACATAAAAATAAACTAAAATAAAAACATGATAATGTCAATTATCAATTGTAGAAAATTTCTGAAACCAAGCACGAGGTGGTTGTTTAAAACAATAGAGGGCTTTTTGAAGTTTGCAAATTTCACTAGTTTTGTGAGAGACACTTGGTGGTGTTATCATGTAGACTTCCTCATGTAGATCCCCATTCAAAAAGGTATTCTTCACATCCATTTGAAAAATAGAAGTGACAATTATCAAGGTACGAACAATAGTCATCTTTGCCACAGGAGCAAATGTTTCCACATAATCCATGTCATACTCTTAGGTATATCCTTTAGCAACAAGTCTAGCTTTATACCTTTCAATTGAGCCATCTGATTTTGTCTTGATTTTATACATCCAATGAGATCCAATAGGACGTTATCCTGGTAGCAATGGAACTAGATCCCATATATGAGTCTAATGTAGAGCAATAAGTTCCTCAGCCATAGCATTATGCCAAAATGGATAACAAACAAGATCTTCATAAGATGAAGGCTCATGAAGACGATGAATAGAGGGAATAAAAGTGTTAGGATTACAGAGGAGGGGGTTCACTGGGAGATACAACACCAATGAGACCTAAGCCTAAACACATAAGGCATTGACACCACTCTCAACCCAAAACCTTAAGGCAATGGGTTTATGGGTCTTTATTCTTATATAGTGCTATACTTTCTCATTTCTATCCAATGTGGGACTTAGACTCACACTTGGATTCCTAACAATCTCCCCCTCAAGGGTGAGTCCCTTCAACCACATTGGTACACTCCCCCTCCAGAGTAGGGGTGGCAATGCGGGCCAGCCCGGCCCGTTTAGGCCCGGCCCGCATAAGGCCCGCACAACGCGAGCTGGCCCGCCCCGCCCCGTATACTCCTTGGCCCGCGGGCCGGCCTGCCTATTTTTTTTTTTAATTTTTATGATAAAACTTTCAATGTTTAAAAATTGGGAAACTTTAAGAAGTTCACAAAATTAAGTAAAGACTTTGGGGAATTAAATGATAAATTGGTAATTCAACATTTTCATCATATTCATACTATGACATACACAATGTATTCTTTAAATTTTAGCACATTAAAAATTACATAGTACTTGTCTTCTCCAGTTATACAAGAATTTGAAACGTTAATGCAAGAGTTCATAAAAGAAGTAATTAATATACACAAGTGCAAGTTTTTTTTTTAATTTTATGCGGCTTGCGGGCCGGCCCGTGCGGGCCGCGGGCCTATGCGGGCTAACTATCTTGGCCCGCCCCACGTTTTTTCTGCGGGCCGGGCTCGCAGGCCAGGCCCTAATTGCCATCCCTAAGCGGAAGCATTCCCAACCATGAGTACTCCTTTTCTGCCCTTTTCTGTACCGTCGTTCTACTTAACGGGACACGCTTACCTGGGACCCTTGCCAGAAAGACTTTTGATACAAGGACCATATTGTACTCGTCTGAGCCAGTTTTAACCATCGGCTCTGATACCACTTGTTAGGTTTACAAAGGAGGGGGTTCATTGGGAGATACAACACCAATGAGACCTAAGCCTAACCACATAAGGCATTGACACCACTCTCAACCCAAAACCTTAAGGCTATGGGTTTATAGATCCTTAGTCTTATATAAAGCTCTACTTTCTCTTTTCTATCCAATGTGAGACTTAGACTCACACTTGAATTCCTAACAATTTCCTCCTCAAGGGTGAGTCCCTTCAACCACATTGGTACACTCCCCTCTAACGGAAGCATTCCCAACCACGAGTACTCCTTTTCTGTCCTTTTCTGTACCGACGTTCTACTTAACGGACACGCTTACCTAAGACCCTTGCTAGGAAGACTTTTGATACAAGGACCATACTAAACTCTTTTGAGCCGCTTTTAACCATCGGTTTTGATACCACTTGTTAGGTTTACAGAGGAGGGGGTTCATTGGGGAGATACAACACCAATGAGACCTGAGCCTAACTACATAAGGCATTGACGCCACTCTCAACCCAAAACCTTAAGGCAATGGGTTTTTGGGTCTTTATCCTTATATAGTGCTCTACTTTCTCATTTCTAGTCAATGTGTGACTTAGACTCACACTTGAATTCCTAACATAAAAGCAACAAATGAACTAGAATAAGAGGAATAAACCAATTCTGGTAGTTGAGTAGACTTACAACCTTAGGAGCTGATTGAACAAGCATAATAGGGGAATCAACAGGTACAACCTTTGGTGCGGTATCTATAATTGGTGCTAAGAAATGTTTTGCAGTTGGTTCGAAAGTAGGTGTAGTGTCATTAATACCAAAAGGATCAATTTTAATGACATAATATGTAATCAAATAATGTGAGCTAGCTTGAATAGAAAAGAATGGAATATGTTCTAAAAACACAACATGACATTGGACATACAATTTTTGACTACTTAGATCAAAGCAACGATATCCCTTTTGACCAAGACCATATCCCAAAAAGACACATAAAGCAGACTTAAGCTGGTAATTTAGTAGGCTATACATGTGGTTTTAGAACAAAACAAATACATCCAAAACCACGCAAAGCAAAGTAATCAGGAGCATGACCATAGAATTTTTGAAAAAGGATACAAACCAGAAATATGTGAAGTTGGGATCCAATTCACAACATGAGTTGTTGTAAGAATAACTTCCCCCATAAGACACTTGGAACATCGACAAACAATAAAAATTATCTTGTAGTCTCAACAAGATGATGATATTTTCTTTCAACAACGCCATTGTGTTGAGGAGTGTTAGTGCAAGATGCCAGGTGTATAGTTTCATTAGAGGCAAATAAAGTGGTAAAATCATTAGAAGTGTATTTTTCCCCCAAGTCACAACGAAAGGTTTGTATGGTAGCAAAGTGGTGGTGGGTCTTTACAAGAGCACTAAATTTTATTAAAATTGTAAGATAATCAAACCGACATTTCATAAGATAGATCCAAGTGAAATGAGTAAAATCATCAATGAAAGAGACATAATATCTAGAACGATCTTTGGTGGATAAAGGAGAAGGTCCCCACACATCAAAATCCACAAGATCAAAAGGAGCAAGAGAAGAAGAAATACTTTCATTAAAAGGTAAATTAGAACATTTTGCAAGTTTATAACAGCTACTATAAGAAATATCATGATTGTCCAAAGTACCCAAGACTCCCACAAATGCTAAAAATTTTAAACGAGATGCAGAAACATGACCCAAATGAGAATGCCACAAATAAAAAGGTGGAGAAAAAGAAGACAAACGAAACAAAGATAAATCCACACTAGAGGTTGTACCTTTGACTTCTTGAACTAATTCAAAACATAATGTCCATGTTACCTATGACCTTTGACTTTTGAGATGTGTGATTGATCATGTACAAAACATTTAAATGAAGTGAAATACACATTATATCCAAACTCACAAATTTTCCCAACAAAAGCTAGATTCATAGCAAGACCAGCTATGTAGTAAACATCATATAAAGACAAAGATGGTGTGGCAATGGTACCAATACCAGATAATGGAACTGACTCACCGTTAGCAGTTGCAATTAACATGGATGAATTAAGTGATAATGAAACAAAAGAAGGCAAATGATGTGACATGTGATTAGTGGCACCTGAGTCAATGATCTATTTATTAGAAGATTGCAAGGCTATGTTGGCTTGTGGCTGGGAAACAAGTCTAATTTCTTCTGCTAATAATTCATTAATAACATCATCAATAAAAGGTAGAGGGTTACGATGCAAAATTGAACCACACAAACTTTCAAAATCACAACGCAAGGCCATAAGAAATTGAACCAAACATTGTGATTCCCTACGAGTATTATACGATGCAAAAGCACTCAGTTTTGTAGGCTCCGTCAAGGCAAGTTGATCCTATAAGGTTGTCATGACAGAATAAAAGTCCTGAATGCTCATGTCATTTTGCTTTAGTGCACGAATATTTGTCTCAAGTTGATATTGTTTGGAAAAATTACATTGTGTATATAATCGAGATAAGTGATCTCATACCTCCTTTGTAGCATCATATTTTACCAATTGAGTGTCAATCGAGTGTATGACCAAATTATTGACCCAAGTGATAATTTTAAAGTTATCAACTTTCCATACCTCTAAAGTAGTAACATAATCATCGACTTTGATGTTAATCAGTTTTGCTTTAACACCACATGGACTTTCCATGAAGCAAGTTTTTCATAATATAACTTTAGTAGGAATAATTTATACTATATAATTGCACACTAATAGATGGAAGAGAATCATCTTTACAAGTAGCTATAACAAATCGAATACAAAACAGAAATGTGAACCACACAGCGAAAGTTGTAAGACCCGTGAAAATTAAATAATTAAATAATTAATTAATTAATAAATGCGGGTAGGAAGAACATTTATGGTATTTAATTCTGGTTTGTAACTCAAGTGGTTGAGAGTACTTTGATTGTGTGAGAGGACTTAGGTTCAAGTCTTATGTATGCTATTTATGTATTAATTAATTATTATTGTTTTAATAATGTGTAATTATATTGTGGGATAATATAATATGTGAATTATATTAGTTAGCAAGAAACATGAATTGGCTTGATGGTTTAGCATTGTTTTGGTATTGACATGGTTGTGGATTCAAGTCTTGGAGAACCCAAATTAAACTTTATTTTTGCCAAACTTAGTTATGGATTGAATATGAAAGGGTAGAGGAAAACCCTAGCAGTCAAAGAGGGTTGGAAAACCATCATAACACAATTAAAGGACATTAACCATAATTTAATTGGATTTTCGTTTAAACCATTAAACCACATTAAGAGAACTTTTAAAAGGCTAATTAGAGGTAAGAAAAAGGGTTTTGGTGGGCTATTATTGTGGTTGCAGAAGGGAGAACGAAAATTTAGTGGTTGTGAGGATTGAAAGTGTTGAGAAGAACCAAAGAGGGCCATTGGTGATCAAGGGAGAATTTTCAAAGTTCTAAGCAAAGGAGACCAGTTTAGGGGAGCTTTTACACAATAACTTTATTTTTAATTTGAATGGCATGCTAGATAGGGTAATTCATGCGTTGATTAATTTAATTCTGATTGGTATGCTGAATTTGGTATGATTATGTATGATTTGTATATTCCATTTTTTAAAGTTTGTGATTCTGGAAATTTCCAGAATTAGTCTGGTTGGTGGTGAACTGCCGCCAGACTATCTTTTCCTTGCTAGGCCAATTAGGGTTCCAGCAGAGGAACCACCTGCCAAAAATAGTGACACATAGTCTGTTTAACCAATTGTGACCAAGCCTTGCCAGAGTTGACTGGTTGACCAGTCTTGACTTTCTAACAGTCCATTGAGACTGCCACGTGTCAGGGAAGTCTCTCCATTAGGATTTGACTGCCAAGAGTGGTTGCACGAAGATTACGGGGCGGTGGCGGCAGAAGGGCTGATTCCACGGCTGTTGCGGAAAAATGGAGGTGGGTTCGCATTCCAGAATTTTCGTGGTGTCGCACGAATGGTCGAGGTTGCAGGTGCTGGTGTGTACTGGTACGGGGGTTGCTGGCGATTCAGAGAGGATAGAGGTGCTGTTGCGGCTACTGCAACGACGGGAGCGTGACGGTGGTGCTTTTGGTTCTCGTGACTAATGGAGGTGCAGAGTCCGCTGCAGATCTGTGTTGGTGAATCTAAACGGAATAAATGGTGGTTTCCATGGTTGACGTCGTGAGGAAGAGGGTGAGGCGTGAGCACCGTTGCTAGTGCGCGTTGGCGCGGGTGTTGTCGGTGGTTTTGGCCGCGGTTCCGGCGAGTTGCGGGCTCGACATAGACAGGCTCGCGAGCGTGGGTGGTGCTGCCATGGTGGTAGCAACGACATGAACGAAGAAGAAGGCGCGACGGAGATGCAGTGGCTGGTTCACGATGGCGCGGGAGTCGCAAGTCCGATCGTGATGCATGGTTGTGGCTGCGGAAGGCGCGGAGAAGAAGATGCAGTCGCGAGCCTATTGGTGCAGCAGCGATGACACTATTTTTTCCGACGATGGAGCGACGGTGGTGGCTTCGGGATGAAGAAGAGGAAGATGCGCGAGAATGGCAGTTGGTGCGAGAAGATGTGTGTAGTGGCGCAGGCATTGCCGGAGTTTCTGGTAGCCACGTTCCGGCAAGCTGCAGCAACGGTCGGAGTGGCGGTGACGGCCGGCATCGGGGGTGGCGGCTGCGGCGGCTGCGGCATGGAGATGGAAGGAGAGAAGGAGTTAGGGTTAGGGTTTTGGTTGTGTGAAGGAGAGAGAGAGAGTGATGAGGTGGCATGTTTCGATCGGTGATTTGAGTTAGTGGAGGATTGATGATGTAGCAAACTATGAGTGGTTAATTTAATGAGTGGGGGATTGAGTAAGTGAGAAGCTTTAATTGGTTAATTTAGTAAGTGGAAGATTGCCACGTGGCGAAATCTAATGGACTAGATTTTAAGTGATATTAGGAGTGCAGCTTAGTAAAAAGGAGGGGTGTAGAGCAGAAATTTAAAGTTAATTTACAGAAGGGGGTGTAAACCTGAAAATAGGGGGTGCAACTAGCTCCAGAAATGTTTTATTTTAGAAATATATATTCCAATTGGAAAAAGGGGGTGTAAACATGAGAATTGAGGGTGCATTTAGTACCTGAACTATTTCTCTCCAAAATTCCTATTTTGAGACTTAATTTATGAATTAAAATATTCATTATTGACACCCTTGAGGACCTAAATTAAATTACACTTGCATTATTAAACTCAAGAATATCTAACAATAAATTTGATGCAACTAATATCAAATTTGTAAGAGCAAAAATAATATTAAATTCCCCAAAAGGTGATTTTTGAATGTGAGCCAAGGTTCGACTCATCATACCTTCCAAGCGGTCTGGAAGCGGCAGTAGTATGGGTGTTTTGATTCTATAGGCGTGATCTATGATGCTTTTGGTGATGCTCCAAGGTGGGATTGTTGGTGTTCCTTGAGTTGTGGCTCGGAACGTATCCCTTGAGTTGTGGCTCGGGATAGGGGTTAAGCACGTGGTATTCCTTGGGTTGTGGCTCGGAATAGCATCTCTTGAGTTGTGGCTCGGGATGGAGGATGAACACGAGGAACCCTTGAGTTGTGGCTCGGGTTGGCGAGTGTTGCCGGTGTGAGTGTGCTGGTTGTGGCCAGTATGGACGGGTCCAGATAGATTATTGCCCTCCTCGGTTGTTGGCTGACGAGTTTGGTAGTCTTGGGACGTTGCGAACTATGTTCGCATTTGGGAACTCCACCTGGCGTTACGGTGTATGATCCGTAGCAATGGTTCCCACACGTGCTCTATCGGTTGTGGCCGATAGGTATGGCAGCAAGTCATCTTGAAGTATTTACTAGAAGATGTAGAATACAAATAACCTGGTTGTAGCCAGGTAGTATGAATTTAAAAGATGGAATTCATTTGGGATGAATTTGTTGTCGATATATATATATATATATATATATATATATATATATATATATGTGTGTGTGTGTGTGTGTGTGTGTGTGTGTGTGTGTGTGTGTGTGTGTGTGTGTGTGTTTGTGTGTGTGTGTGTGTGTGTGTGTGTGTGTGTGTGTTTGTGTTTATGTTATATATGTGTATGCCCTTTTATATGCTTTATCTATTAAGCTCACCCTATTTGTTTGTGATTGGCGATGATCGTGTACGCGGTACACGTGAGCAAGTGATATTGATGCAGGTGGTTCTGGTGGAGCTTAGCTGCGGAGAGGGGATAGCTCGGGAATCTTTTATTTTTTTTTATTTTTATTGTTTTGAAATAAATTGTAAACCCATACGGGTGTCTGTTTTAGAACATTCTAGTTGAGAATTTTAGATTTGAGTACACTTTATTTATTTAATAAAGTTTAAATTTCTCGCATTTTGGGAATATCAGTTAATAAATGAAGTTTTATTATTTATTTCTTTATTTTATTATTTAAATTCGTAATATCCGGTCGGAATGTTACAAAAGCAACGAACAAAACAAAAAACAATATTAAAGTATTGCAAATACCTTAAAACGACATAAAAAACATGGTGCAGAACCTCCAAAAACACCTCAAAGCAAAAAATAAAATTGTGATCGGGTGAAACCTAAAAAAATGTGAAAGAGGCTTAGGACTTAGGGCTTAGGGCTTGGGGTTTAGGAAAAAGGAACTACTGCAAGAATTCTTCCTCAATCATAAAATTTGTGAAAGAGGCTTAAGGCATAGGAAAGATGAACTACTACAAGAATTCCTCCTCAATCATGGATCTTTGGGCTCTTGATACTATATAGAAAAAAGGGTTAAATATGTTTTTGGTCCCTCAAGTTTCAGTGAAATTTGGAATTAGTCCCTCTCCAAAACTTTTGACATATTTAGTCCTTCATCTTTAAAAATGCGTAAATTTAGTCCTTTTAACCAAATTTCGTTAAGTTTATCTAATGTTTCAAGCGCATTTCATGTTACACCATTTGACACATTTTCACTTCAATGTTAACTCAAATATTACCATAAAATGCGTTTAAAATGTCAAATAAACTTAACAAAATTTGGTAAGAAAGACTAAATCCACACATTTCTAAAGATGAAGGACTAAATTTGTATAAAATTTCGAAGATGGACTAATTCCAAAATTCACTTAAACTTGAGGGACCAAAAACATATTTAACCCTAGAAAAAAAAAAGAAATATATGAAGAAAAGAATTGTGTAGTATTGACTATGTAAAAAAATGTTACAAGAAGTATCTTATATATAGACACAAAGTTAACTCTAGAAAGCCAAGTAAATGGACCAAAAACATGGGCATATGTAGGGATGGCAACTTGGGGTGGGTCAGGCTGGCCCACAGGCCACATAAAAAAACGTGGGGCGGGTTGGGATGTTGAACCCACTGGCCCATAGTGGCCCGCCCCGTAGCCTGCGTGGGTCAAAGGCAGGACGGGGCGGACTGGCCCGCTAGCCCGCTTACAAAATTAAATATTCTCATTTTTTTTGTTCTCACATCATTCATCACATTGTTTCTATAAGTTCCTTTTATTTATTATGTTTATGTTTATGTATAATCATTGTACATAAGATAATGATTTTAATTCTTGAATATGAAATATCTTTTTATGCATTGTTAGGTACATGTCTTGTAAGGTGACATGTTGCTATTGTACTTTAGCTATAGTCTTGGTTGTTATAGTTTCTTCTCTTTGATTAGGTCAACTAATTGAAATTATTTTGATAGAAAATGAATATCGATTATTATGAAAAATTAAAATATTTTTATTTTGCTCATTACAAATGTGGGCCTGCCCCAGGCAAAATCGCGGGACCAGACAAGCTAGAAAAATATACCCGATATTAAATTGCAGAACAGGTCAAAACGAGTCGAACTAGTTGACTTTACCATCCCTCTTTATAAACAATCCAATTAAATTCTTTAGTTTTATTTGATTCAATTTAGTTTTCTAATTTCTTAAAATAATTTAATTAGGTCTCTTTGTTAGATTAACGATAAAATTTTTTTATAATTTATACATCACATCATTTCATTATATAATAACTTTCATTATAATATTTAGACTTATGAAGGCATTTGATATATTAATTTTAACAAAAATCTAATATAGTTTAATAAAAAGACTTAATTAGATATTTATAAAATTAAAAAATTAAATTAAATCAATTAAAAACTAAGGATTTACTTTAACTTTTTATAAGAATTAAAAGATAATTTTAACCCAAATTTAATAATGTTAATCTATACAAACTTTTCTGACAGAACTTCCTCACGTCTATACAAGTTACCAACAACCAGCGCTGAACACAGTCGAAAACAAAGATAAAGCATATTGAAGATGTCAGAGGTGAAGATAATCGGGGTGGTGGGCGGTGGCCAAATGGGATCGGGAATAGCGCAAGTTGCTGCCATGCACGGCGTCGACGTTGTCCTTCACGACCTCGATCACCGAGCCCTTTCCAAAGCCTCCTCTTCAATCTCCTCCTCTATCGACCGTTTTGTTTCCAAAGGCACCCTTTCTCAGGTCACTCCAAAATCAAACCCTCTATTAACCTCAATTGCTTATACTAGCGTTTTGTATAACCGAATGTTGTGCTTGATTGTAGTCTCTTTGAGAAATTAATTTTAATTTACCGAAAAAACTTGTTTCTTTTCTTCGAACAGTTAGAATGAATTACACGATTTGAGGATGAATTTGTTTTGTATGTGACAGGCGGCGGGAGTTGAGGTGTTGAAACGAGTGCGTTTTACCACGAATTTAGAGGACTTTCACACGGCGGATTTTATAATCGAAGCGATTGTGGAATCCGAAGAGGTAAAGAAGAGTTTATTCGTTAAATTGGACAAGATTGCGAAGAGTTCTGCGATTTTGGCTTCAAACACGAGCTCCATTTCCATCACGCGTATAGCTTCTTCTACAACCAGGCCGCGCCAGGTATTTCTTAGTTAATATTTTAAGTTTCGATCAAACTTCTTGAGAAACATTTCTAAATAAAAAAAAAGTAGTAAATTATGCTAAGTTTTCTAAAATTATATTTTATTTTTCTTATCGAGACATTTGGTATAAGTAGATAAGCTGTTAGAAAAGTGAAATCTTTGTCTAGATGTGAATGAAGGATGAGTTTTGAAAGAATTGTATAAGCACCGAGTGAGGTTTATTTGCAGAGAACTCTGCGATAATAGTAACAGTATAGAAATACACTGTGCGGAGTTATCAGAGTGTGCTCAGTTATTAGATTATACACGATTCTTCTGCAGAAAACTATGCAATAATAAAGTCAGTAGAAGTATAGTTAGAGCCTTTGGTGAGGTATTTGATTATATAAATTTTGAGTCTCAATAGATGAAAAAGAATATGAATAGATAAAAAATGAATATAAATAGTTGTTATAGTATCTTCTATTAAGTGACTTCAGTTGATAATTAATATTCTTCTAGATGGTGTGAGTAGTTATATATAAGCTTCCAATTTATGAATCCAAATAATTTTGTTACCAAGATGCATTTGATTGATTCTTTTTTGAGGATGAACAACTTTATTCTTTTGTAAGAGCTTTTTAGCTTGAATTTTATATGGCTAACTTCTTTGGACCTTTCTTTAAATACCTTATTTTAGTGCTCTTTTAATATGATTGAAGCACAATGTTTAATAATCATTTATAAAGATTGAACATAATAAGTAGTGTGCATTTACAAAAAAATTGAAACACAATATTTAGTGTTCATTTAGAAAGATGAAGGACAATGTTTAGTGGTCATTTATAAAGATGGAAATACAATGTTTAGTATAAATCTATAGGGATTAAACTCTTTGTATAAATCTGTCTACAACATTTAGTACAAGCCCAAGAGTCACTAAATGCTTTGTATAGGTGATGTACAAAATTTAGTACAAACCTACTTCTAAAATCTTCTAAACTCTTCTAAACTCTTTGTATAGTTTTACAACATTTGGTACAATCCATGAGGGACTAAGCTCTTTGTATAAATTTGTCTGCGAGATGTAGTCCTAACCAAGGGTAATTAAACTCTCTGTATAGATTAGTGTATAATATTTAGTATAAATTGCAAGCGATTAATCTTTCAATATAGATTGTTATTCAACATAGAGCTATTAAACTCTTAATTTAGATTGTTCTAATAGTACAACTAGAATAATTAAACTCTTGATATAAATTGTTACACAATTTGTTGTACAATTTAGAGTAATTAAACTTTTGATATAAATTGTCGTTGAACTCTTAATACAACTTAGAGTAATTAAACTCTTAAAATAGTTATTTGCACAATTTTTAGTTTAACTACAACTTTTAGTTTAAGTACAACTTTTAGCGCAATATAGAGCACTCATTTATGTTTTTGATAAGGTAACATTTTTTTATTCTTTTTTTATATTAAAAGATTGCATCAGATTCGACCATAGAGAGGTGGGGGGATTGTGGTTGTGTTCCTTTAGGCATAGGAGGGACACTCGTGTAAAAAATTGTACTCAAGAATCGGGCATAGGTTGTGGTTGTGTCCACATATTCGTAGAAGATGCAGCCTTGTAGAAAATTGCACCAATGGGGACATTCAAGCATTAAGAGGACCTTTCCCTAGTACAAAGTACGGAAAGATCGAACATTTGGTGTGGCAGTTGTCGTGCTCACAGTAAATGCTGATAGCTAAGTGTGGAATAGATAATTGTAGAAAGCAACTAAGTAGGAAATCTACCTAAGATAAGTGCTCTCATATTGGCCTTAACAGTACCTTGGAAGTCTTGGTTGAATTCACATGTGCTTAATTGACCTTAACAGTGTAGAAGTACATTCACATGTGGTTGAATTCATATTGACCTTACATCATTTTTTTAATTATTGCAGTGACCTTTTTTTGATAAAGATGCATATGTAATATAAAAGGATAAATACATTCAGCATTTTAAGACTTAAAAAGGTGCATGTATTATGTATTAAGGAAATAATATAACATTTAAAACAAATTAAAAAGTGTGTAAAATTTAAAAAAATCTAGAATGTGAAGAAATTTGAGAAAATATTAGAGATGTTTTCGTACTTTCTTAAACAAATTAGAAAGATTAAGCAAGTAAAATTTTATTAAATAATTTTATTTCATAGTTATATGTTTTGTTGGGTTTCCTTATTCCACAGAAAATTCGCCTGAGATTTTCTTTATTAGTCTTTTATAAAACGATTTTTCTATTCTAATAGTTGTATTTAAATCTACGTGTAGTACAAAATCAACTCAAGAATTAATGCACAATCGTCAGTTGCAACGTGGATAGTGTCTTATTACAGACTCGTTAATTGCTTGAGTTTGACTTGTGTACAAACTATAAATCCTTAAATTTATTAAGGAACTCTCTCTATTTTTCAGTTCAGTTATTTGAGGTTTAAAAATTTATACTTGAGCTACTTACGAAATTTAACATAAATATTTAAGACAATAAATGATCATTATTCAATAATCAAAAAAAGAAAATTATGTTTTATATTAAATGATTGACGAGGTAAGAATATGTGTAACTTAATATATATTAAGAAATTAACTTCATTTTCCTCAGGTGATCGGAATGCATTTTATGAACCCTCCGCCTTTGAAGAAATTGATTGAGATTATACGGGGAGCAGACACTTCTGACGAGACATTTGCAACTACGAAAGCATTGTCGCAGAGGTAACAATGTTTGATTCCCCTGTTCTGTGAGGGTACGGCTATCCTATATAAGCATGGGAGAAATAATATTTATGTTAAAAATAATTAATAGAAGAAAAATAGAAAAGAAATTATATTTAATATTTTTAAAATTATAGTTTTCTTATTTTTCCTCTTTAAACAAAAAATAAAATAATAATTCATGCTTCCTTGTCTCCCGAATTTCTCACCTACTAAATAAGATTATAGGAAACTTTAAGGAAATATATAACACAGAAAAGAAAAGAAGATACAAATAAAATGAATAAATGAAAATAAGTGAGAAATATGGTAAAACAAAATGAAGACAGATAAAGAGAAACCTGAAAATATGTTATAAATGAAGTAACAGTACTTATACGACACCTATTATTTAGTTTCTCTTTTCTATTTAGTTCTCATCAAACATACAAACTCAAAATCATTCTCTCAATTTTCTTTGTTTCATAGATTATATATAAATACGATAATTGATTTGATGTAATACGATGAGAAAAATAAACTAATTTTGACAAGATGTTTGATCCATATAGTTTTGTATAAATATATAAACTTTGTAAATATGATATCTGAGTCCCTTTGTACATTTACTCCATTATGGGATTTTCTTTGCGTAAATGTCACTGTTTCAACAAACTCGACGGAATGAGGTCTCTAGAAGTCGAATTCGGATCTTAAATATGCGATTTTTGCTTGTTTTTTGTTGTGTAGTGTTGGAGGAGGGTAAGATCGGAACACTGTAGTAAGTCGGAATTCGATTTTGGAATCGAATTTCAACCTTCCATCTGTTGTTTTTGTTGCAATTTCTTTGTTATAATTCTGTCCCTGGAAACCAAATTCCGGGAGAGTTTTTGTTACTAGAAAAGCAAAACGCAAAACGGAGGTGGGAATTCGACTTTCTTAATACCGAATTCACACCATGAACAATAATGAGTGCTGGTTGGAGAAGTTTTTTTCTAAATAGTGTCATTTGCGGAAAAAAAAATCGTGTTTTGAATGTGGATTGATTGTGTGGTTTAATATCTAAAGTAGCAGTATGACAGAATTCACTGTCATAATATTCTCTTAATTCTGTGTTTGCTCAATGTGTAGGTTGGGCAAGGTAGTAATTACCTCCCAGGATTATTCAGGTTTCATAGTGAATCGAATCCTTATGCCTATGATAAATGAAGCCTTTTTTACTCTCTACACTGGGGTTGCAACCAAAGAGGATATTGACAAAGGAATGAAGCTAGGTACTAGCCATCCAATGGGTCCTTTAGAGCTTGCAGACTTCATTGGATTGGATGTGTGCTTGTCAATAATGAGAGTTCTTCATGCTGGTCTTGGAGACAATAAATATGCACCATGCCCTCTCCTTGTGCAGTACGTTGATGCTGGAAGACTTGGAAGAAAGCGAGGTATTGGCGTGTATAAATATAGTGAAGAGCCAAGGTCTACAAAGTCATCTTCTCGTCTCTGAAATCTTCTTTTCTGGAAAAGTTGATCTTCAAAACCTCACTTTTCCCATATGTCAGACCGTGGTTATGGTGCACACTCCTCAAATACGCTCTGTATTATGCAGACAAACAAAAGAAAGTTTAGCGAATGATTGTATAACAGATAGAGGTAAATCTTCTTCATGGTCTCCTTGTATTGCTTGTATCTCCTATTTGAAATTAATTATATTTCTGCATACAAGCAGAAAACAAACTTATGTGAATTTATTGGAATTTCTAAGCCAATTTCTGTTGTTATCAATAGTCAAAGTGATTTGTTTAATGTGCAAATTGATTGGTCACTCACTTTACACACTAATGCTTCATTTTGTGGGGAGATGGAAATATAAGGTAAAAAAGAGAAAACAAGAAAAGTAAATGTAGGAAAAGGTGGAAATATAACCGTTTTGATTGGAAAGAAATTAATGAAAAAAAAAATTATTTATTATTTATTATTATAATTGTAAAAGTGAAAGAAAAAGAAAAACGTAATTGAGTATGAGGGTCCATAATCTGTTGTTGTCCTGTGATCAGTTATCTCTGCTTCATAATCAATTACGTATGAAAAACACAAAATACCTATTATTAACATAACGTATGTTTTGTTTTAACATAATCAATTATATATTATGTACATTCTTGCAACTAGTTCCATTTTTTTTTTCTTTTTTTTTCTCTCTTTTTATTGCGTTATGTACATTTACACCCATCGGTCAACCGAAGTGCGGAACTCAAACCAAAAACTCTTAAGTGATCGATCGTAAGAATATCAGTAATATCAGTATTGTCAATACCGAACATAATAATCGAGAGAAGTCAATAAAACAATAAAGTCCACGCTTAATTCTTTTTAAATAACTACAAGTGAACTTATTCTCCCAAATTCCCTTACATGGTGATGAAAGAGTGATAAGCAAGGTACTTACCACAAGAGTCAAGACTAAAAGAACTAGTAAGATGGACTTGTAATAAAAGTTCGTGTAATATTCTTTTTATTGTTTCGGCCATATCTTAGTGGACTTATAATTGAAAATGGGCTTCACATGAAACATAGGGGTTTTTTCTTCTTGCACCCTCATATTTTTCCAATTTCTTGCATTACCATTTGACTGCTTGAATGTTTAACTAATTCATTGCTTTTTTTTCTCAGTTTTAGCTCCAACTATCACTGTCTCCTTCAACTTTTGCGTCGCACACCACAACTTCACCTCCTCTTCTTCATTCTTCTTCTTTGTCTTCCATTCATCTCTCAGCTTTTGTTACTCAGCTTCTTGTCCTTCTCTTCTCCTTCAACAAAGAACTCTGAGGGAACCGAAGGTCGAAGACGAAGGATCAGAGATAAGAGCAAAGGAGAACTTCGAGAATCAAGGGATAAGGGTAGTATTTGGCCTAATAAGAACACCTTCCATTACAGTTTTCCTTACAAATCTCACCTTGAACCCACAAAAATTTGAAGCAATAAAGTCCATGGTTAATTCTTTTTAAATAACTACAAATCAACTTATTATCTCAAATTCCATTATTTGGTGAGATTAAAGAATGATAAGAAAGGAACTCATCACAAGAGTCAAGACTAAAAGAATTAAAGAAGAGTGGATTTATAATAAAAGTTTGTGTAATATTCTTTTTATTTTGGTCATATCTTAGTGGACTTATAATTGAAATCGGAATTCACATGGAACACGTGTATATAAGGTGTCATATGAAAAGTTTAAGAGTATTTAGGAAATTTTATTTACATTTAATTTGAGATGTATTACTTTATCATTCAGTTTGTAATTTTGGTGATTAGATAGAGTGTTATAGAAGATAAGTTTATAGTAACTGGGAAATTAGTGTATCTTGTAAGCTTTATTTACAGTTTATTTAGCACAAGAGATGTTAGTTACCCAAGGTTATAAATAGTCTTGTATCTTAAGATCACTTTTGAAAGAATGAGAATTGATGTTACTTTTGCAAATCTTTTTTCTCTTTCAAAGTTTTCATTAGAAGAGAAATTTATCTTTTAAACTTCTTCCACAAAGCCTTCCTTGTGAGTTTGGAGTTCTAACTTCTCTTAGAAACTTTTGAAAACCTTTTTCACTCATCTTCAAGTTTCACTACATTTCAAATGTCATTCTGAATGGAAATTCACTCCAAGCTTTCCTACAACAAGGAGTTTCATCATTTGACTAAAGATTAAAGTAAAGAAGATTTTGAGTAAATTTGAGAAAGTATTTACTCCTCTTTGAGGTTTTTGTATTTATAGTTGTTTGGGATACATTAAATACAATGGATGAGAGAAAAGTAGAGAACTCTAAAATATGCTCCTAGGAACTAGGTCTAAATCATTCTCCTAAGTACTAATTCTAGCATACAACAAAATAAATCTTATTTAAGATTATTTATTCTAGCATTCCCCCTCTATTGAAGCATACAAATTGTATGTGACAAGCTTAGAACAAATAAATTCAATTTGACGACCTCTTAAGGATTTTGGTAATACATCTGCAAGATGGTCATTTGATCCAACAAACTCAGTGCAAATTTCTTTGGATAACAATTTCTCAAATAAAATAACAATCAGTTTCAATGTGTTTGGTCTTCTCATGGAATACAAGATTAAAAGCAATGTGGAGAGCAATGTGATTATGACAATACATCTTCATTGGTTGATTGTCGCAGAAAACCTAATTCTTGTAGTAATTGTTTAACCCATATAAGTTCACATGTTAAGGATGTTATCACTCTATGTTGGGCTTCAATAGATGATTGTGCAACAACATTTTGCTTTTTACTTTTCTGCGAGACAATATTTCCTCCAAGCAAAACACAATATCCCATGGTAGATCGTCTATCCATGGGAGAACCAACCCAATCAATGTCACAATATCCAAAACTTTGGGTATTTCCTTTATTTTCATAAAGTAGTCATTGTCCTTAAGCTTTTTTAAGATATCTTATAATACAAATGACAACATTCTAGTGATCAACACAAGTATTTTGCATGAATTGGCTCACAACACCAACTACAAAGGACATATTTGATATAGTAATAGTAAGATAAATAAGTTTTCCAACTAGTCTTACGTACCTTTCTGGATTAGAGAAAGCTTCTCCATGTTCTACCATTAATTTCTAATTTAGATCCATGGGATAATCCATTTGTTTACAATCGATCATACTTATCTCATTGAGCATATCAAGAGCATATTTCCTTTGAGAAATTACAACTCCTTCCTTTGACTGGCTACTTCTATGCCTAGGAAATATTTTAGCCTTTCAAGATCCTTGGTCTGAAAATGATGGCATAAGTGTTCCTTTCATTAAGAGATTTTACCAGCATCGTTGCCTATGATCACTATATCATTATGTACACACATTTTTCATGGGAGGTGTGAGAATATTCATTACGTTTCGGCCCCAAAGATAGAACAATGTGGCTGAATTTTTTGAACAAGCATTAGGATATTACTTAAGACCATAAAGAGAGCGATACAACTTAGAAACCAAACCAGACTCTCCCTAAGTAACAAACCCAGGAGGTTGTTTCATGTAGATCTCCTCTTCTATATCACAATACAAAAAAAGCATTTTTAATATCTAGTTGATGAAGTGGACAATGATGAATAGTTGCTATGGCAAGGAAAAGCCTGACAACGGTTATTTTTGCCACAAGAGAAAAGGTATCATTGTAGTCAAGTCCACAAATATAAGTGTATCATTTTGCTACTAATCGAGCTTTAAGACGATCAACCTTACCATTAACTTTTATGGAATACACCTAACGACAACCAATTGTATTCTTTCCAGATGGAAAATGAACTAATTCCCATGTACTATTTTATTCAAGAGTCTGTATTTCAACAATCATGGCTTGTCACCATCTAAGATGATAAGTGCCTCTTTCACAATTTTTAGGAATTGTAGCAGAAGCGATTGAGGAAATAAAGAATAATATGAGGAGACAATTGATGATAACATAGAAAATTATAAATAAGATGAGGATTGTGAGTAGAGCGAGTACCTTTGCAAATGACAATAAGCCAAAGGTGATGATGGTCTAGGAAAGCTAGGTTGATGAGAGGAATTTGAAGTATTGGTAGGCTGATGAGAGAAATTTGAAGTATTGGAAGAAGATGGAATAATGTTTGGAAATGTATACATAGAGGGTTCAACAACAGGCATAAGCAAAACCTGTTGGACAAAGTTTACATCTTATGAAGAGGAAGAGAAAAAAATAGTTTCTTTAAAAAGGGTGACACTTGCAGACATGTAGTATTTTTTAGTGTTAGGAGAATAATATCGACATTGTTTTTTAATATGTGAATATCCTAAGAAGACGCATTTGATAGCTCAGGTAAAAGTTTACCTAAACCTCTAGATATGTTATGAATAAAACACACAACCAAATACTCTAAGAGAAATAGAAAAAAGAGGTTCATTTGGAAACATGATGGAATATGGAATTTTATTGTTCAAAGGAGAATAAGGCATTCTATTAATAAGATAACAACTAGTGAGAATGTCATCACCTCAATTATGGGTAGGAAGGTCGGCACCAATCAATAAGGTACCAACGTTTCCACAATTGTCAATCCTTCATTTTTGCCCTACCATTTTGTTCGGGTGTATATAGACAAGTGGATTGATGTAGAATACCATGTGATCTTAAAAGATTAGAAAAACCAGAAGAAAAGTATTCGTTGGCATTATCACTCCTTAAGATCTTGATTACTTGGCCAAATTGGCAAAATTTGGTCAAATTTGACCAAGCTCACCTTGTTTGATATTCGGCCAAATTGGCGCAAGTTGGCCCTGATTGAACTTCGGCAAAGTCGGGTTTGACCAAAATTTGGTTGAGTTCGTTCGAGTCTGTGTCGACCAAAGTATGGCTGAGTTCGGCCGAGTCAGGTCGACAGTTGTCTCAAGCCGACCCGTGCTGAAGTTTAAAACTCGTTAGCCTAGACCAAAGGTCGAGATGAACCTGCCCGAGTTGAAGGTCAATATTGGCCAATTTTGCTAAAGGTTGAGATAGTTGTTCTAGTTGCTAAAGGCCGACCTGAATCGAAAGTTTAAAATATATTTTTTGTATTTAAAAATAAAGTCTATAGGCTGACCTTGACCTATAGGACTTTTGTGAACTTTTATAATAATGGCTTTTTGGCATTGTGGGATTTTTTATTAACAAGTAATTTAAAGAATAAACATATAAAAGGATAAGGAAGAAGAAGTGCAAACTCAATGTTCGGCCATACCCTTACTGCATCCAATCCTTAAGTTACCCACTTGATATTTTCACTATCTTTATAAATCCTTTACAAATGATGAACACCCAATCACCTCAGGAACCCTTTTCCTTGTGTTTAAATTTTTTTTACACACAAAGAAAACCTCTGTAAAACCCGTGAAATTAATTGATTAAATAAATAATTAATTAATAGATGCGGGTAGTGAGAGCCTTTATGGCATTAAATGTTGATGAAGGTGATGTGGAAAAGTACTAGCTCAAATGGTTAAGAGTACTTGATTGTGTGAAAGGACTTGGGTTCGAGTCCTATGTATGCCAATTGGGTGTTATTTAATTATTGTTGTTTTAATAATATGATTGAGCATGTTGAATGGTGATAAAATTATTGAATTATATTAGTTAGCAAGAAACATGAATTGGCATGATGGTTTAGCATTGATTTGACATTGGCATGGTTGTGGGTTCAAACCTTGGAGAACCCAAATTAAACCTTATTTTTTGTATTTTTGATTTTGGATTGAATATGAAAGGGTAGAAGAAAACCCTAGCATCGTTTTAGAACAATTAAGAGTAATTAACAAATAATTAAGAGAGTTTTGAGAGAGAAGGAGAGAGCTTGGAGTTGTTCTTCATTCTGCAAATAGCAAGAAAATCAGGTTAGGGGAGTTTAATTTTGTGTGTTGTATGCCAATTATATGATTTCGTACTATTCTGGATCAATGGGCTGTGTTTTTTTGGATTTTTGTGGATTCACGTCGCGTTTCTGGAAAATTCCAGAAACTGCCTGGTGGCGTTGAAGGCCCGCCAGGCGACTCACATCTCCAAAACCCATTTTTTGGGTTTCTTCTATGTACCGCCTGGCAGCTAGGTGCGGTCTGCCAGGCGACACGAACTGACTTGCTCAGTTTCTCGCATTTTTGGGTGTTCCAGTGATGTGGGGACGTTTGGAGTTGTTTCTTATGATATGAGTGTATTTGGTATGTTGTTATTATCTGTGAATGTTTAATTGATGGAAACATTGCATGAATTTCACCAGAATTTGGGATTTAGGGTTCATATTGGAATTGGGAATGAATAACAATGATGTTTATGAATGATGCACTGTTTGCGTAGAATTGATGATAACATGATTAGATTATGAAGTCTGGATGTTGTGTGCATGTGAAAGCATGTTAGTCTGAAGGGGAATATTGAAATCAGAGTGGTTGCAAGTCACATTGGGTGCGAGAGAAATCTGGCAGAACCCAAATGGTCACGCACCGCCTAGCGGCACTAGGACTGCCGCCAGGTGACTTGTCAAAGCAGTGGCATCTTAAGTGGCTCTATGATTTGCGTTCTTGGGGTTATGGTTCGAGGGTCCTTGATTCATGAAATGGGATAGTTGTTCAAGGGCCTATAAAATTGAACATATGATGGAATTAAATGTTAGAGTGTATAAGGATTAGTCTTATGAAGTCAAATGCATGAAAGAATTAGGGGATTATGCATCTGAATGTGGTAAATTGTGTATTGTAATGTAATTATGTATTTCTTTGGGATATTGAGTTACAAAGGGAGTTAACACGTGCCAATGGGAAAAGGGAATAAATCCTGGATTACTTGCATTATATTTAAGTATAAGTATGGCTTGGATTGTGAAATTACGAATAATAATGCTTTGGAATGTTGTTATGGGAGTATTATTGAGGTCTGTATAAATATGGTTGCATGATAATATGTGTATGAGTGGTTTTGGGGTCTAATAAGGTCTGTTATGTGCCAAAAACCAGTAGCACTATGCTAGTGGTATGGCGCCTGGTGACGCGGGGCGAGCCGCCAGGCAGAAGACACCTAAAACAGTGGCAGTGGCCACTAAACGTAAGTGGCGCCTAGCGGCGCAGAATGGTGCGCCAAGCGGTTTGCTTGGGTTCTGCCCGGCGGCACTTTGGTAGCGCCAGGCGGATACGGCTATGGCTGGAAAATTTGTTTGTGATGCTGGACTTGATGGACCAAGTCCATAGGCGATCTAGGATGTGCTTGGTTGGTGGCATGAGCGAGGAGTTTGTGTCAGGTGGACCGCATGCGGAACGGGAACGGTTTAGTTCACCGGAGGTACCCTTGTTGGGAGGAATGAGCGAGGGAGTTCATTTCATGCTCAGCTTGGGAATGCTATGAACGTGGGAGTTCATAGTAGGAAAGGCGAGTATGCGTGTCCAGGTCCGAACGAGGAGTTCGGATGATGGGCGAGAGAGTCCGTGAAGCAGGACTACGAGCGAGATAGGCTCGTAGGTTGGACCACAAGCGAGGAGGTTCGTGGGAGCACGGAAAAGTTCCATGATCAAGATTACATGCATAAGATCATAATGGTTATGAGTGTGGGAAAGTGGGTGTTTCCTTTGTTTAAAAGTTAAATAATTATGAGATATTTGGGTGGGTTTATTTCATATTTATTTTACCTATGTGCATAGCTCACCCTATATATTTGTGTATGGCGATGATCGGGTAACTTGTTATCCGGGAGCAAATGATGTTACAGGTGAGCCAAGAGATGCTTAGTGGCGGAGAGCGGGAATAGATTACATGGGGGATTTATAAAGACTTTTTATTAAATTTTCATGTAATCTAATGATTGGTTTGTTTACTGATTTTAGCTTTTGAATTGTAAAGACTGCTTATGAATGTTTGACCTTATATCGAGATTCTTACGTTTTAAAGTTTAAATTCCCGCGCTTTTGGGAATGATTTGACAATAAATGAGAATTTTATTTCGATAAATGGTTTATTTTATTTATATAAGTAATATCCTACCAGGATGTTACAACCTCTCTTTATTACCGCATAATAACTTTCATAGAAATAAACTCTCTTGGAGAGAGTAGATAATACAAGATGAAGAGCCTGTAAGAGCCTGTAAGAATTCTCAATAATTTTGCAAGTGTTTGACCAAGAGTTGTTCTGAGTAGTATATTTCACAATATGAAAACCTTATCCTTTTTTTAAGTCATAACTCATATTTATAATGGATTTTTTTAACCTTTATATCACTTTGGAAGAGTTATAATTTTTTTCTGAAAGAGTTGTAAGTTTTTAGAAAATTTGGACGTTGGTAATAAGTTACACATTATTGGTAATCAATTATAGATCATGGTAATCAATTACAACATGAGCATAATGGACTATCAATTCAAAATTCCGAACACCATTTTTCACATAGTTTTGTTAATCAATTATAGCTTGGTAATCAATTACCATTTTCAAAAATTTTAATATTTTCGAATTGATTACTTTTAGAAAAATGATTTCATGTAATTTGATTTAAGGCTAACACTTGGGGAAAAAATAAAGATTTTTTTGTAGATAGACTAAACAAATTTTCTAGTTATTTAATGGATCTTTTTCATGGTGGTTGATTTTTTTGTTCCTTCGTTGTTTAAGCTTGATCAACCTTTTGTCAATCTATTTGATATTCTATGTCTTTTGTTGGCATCATCAAAATTTTGAAAATCATTTTTCACATAGCTCTGGTAATCAATTACCATTTTCAAAATTTTTAATATTTTTGAATTGATTACTTTTAGAAAAAAAAATGATTTTTAAGGCTAACACTAGAGAAAAAAAAAATAAAGATTCTTTTGATAGATACTAAACGAATTTTCCACTTATCTAATGAATCTTTTTCATGGTGGTTGATTTTCTTGTTCCTCCATTGTTTAAGCTTGATCAACCTTTTTTCAATTTATTTGATGTTCTTTGTCTTTTGTTGGCATCATCAAAATTTCAAAAACCATTTTTCACATAGCTATAATCAATTATAGTTTGTTAGTAATCAATTACCATTTTCAAAAATTTTAATATTTTTGAACCGATTACTTTTAGAAAAATGATTTCATGTAATTTGACTTTCAAGGCTAACACTTGAGAAAAAAAAATTCTTTTGATAGATAGACTAAATGGATTTTCTACTTATCTAATGAATCTACTTCATGGTGGTTGATTTTCTTGTTCCTTCACTATTTAAGCTTGATCAACCTTTTGTCAATCTATTTGATGTTCTTTGTCTTTTGTTGGCATCATGAAGCACTTCATAGGTTGCATTTACATGATAGTCGACTACTGTTTAGACCAAAATGTCTATTAAAGTCCTTTCCACCTCGTCCACAATTGTGCGATAGTCAAAGACCACCAGATTGGTCTTAGATTAATGTTGCCCTAAACACAAGAAAAATAGTGCTTAAATCAAGTAAAATAAGATTATTGCCTTTGCTAATCTTGCTATATTAAAGACCCACCAACTCCCCCTATAAATAGAGGAAGAAGTAATGGTTAAAAGGTTAATTTTTCTTAGTGAATTGTTATTATTTGAACTCCAATTGAACCTTCACTAACTTGATCATCGGAACACCTTGGTAAGTGCACCCCCTACTACAATGCCAACTAAGAATCTGGTGAGAAGATCAAAACTAAGAATACTCCAATAGTCATAGAAGGTTCTGAGTGGTCTTAGAGATTTCAGAGTCCTAAAAAAAATATTTATAATTGAATATTTCTTGAATTGTTATTTTTAACCTTTGTTTATTTGAGAATCAACTCTCACAAGGTAGTATATTAAGTATTGGAGTAGGTTTTGTGGAACAACTTTGATGATCCAAAGATAAAAAAAAATACATAAAAAAAGAGTGCAAACACTTGAGAAAATACTACAAAATGTTTGTCGTCCAAAATTTTTAAAATTGAAAAACGCAATTGGACACTACTAAAAATTCTCATATTACATGAAAATTTTCTTATAAATTTGTAAAAAGAATTTGCAAGAAAAGATATTTTCCTACTATTTTTTCTAAGAATCTTAGTTGGTAAATAATTCCTTCATGGGTAATTATTTCCTACAAAATTATAAAATTCGTAAGTATTTCCTACAAAATTTGTTGCAAAAAGTGTTTTATGCAAAATATTTTGCAAAAAGAATTGACAATAATTTTCTGCAATTTTTTTTATAACAAAATTTATAAATATTTAAAAAAAAATTCAAAATAAAATTATTAAAAAATATGAGATTTTAGTAGTAGAAAGGTCAAGACCAATTAATAATGAACATTTTTGTTGCTAATTCTTTTTGAAAAAAATGGTATTTTAACCTCTTTAATCTCTTATCTCATTTTTACACCACGACATGTCAGTCCCATGTAGACTTTATTTTGTTTGACTTTTTGGTTGTGTTTTCCAACGTTTGGAGGTATGCTCTTCATTTATGACATTTTTTTTCTCATTTTTCAAAATGTTGAAATTATTACTTATAAACTATATTAATAATCAAACTTTCATAAAAAATTCTAACTTTAATCCTTCAAATTTCGGAATATACATTTTTATTAGTTTCTGGAGTTCATTTTAAAATAAATAAATAATATTTATTTTAGAGATCTAATTATTATTTTGGAAATATCGCATGGTAACATTTACCATCTAATAGTCACTCATAAATTTTAATTTTTGAAATATGAATTTCAAACAATTTTATTTTATAAAGACAAGAAAAGAAATTTGTTAATTTTATTAGTAACAAAAAAAGCACGTCTAAACTATGCTTTTTAGTTTTTAAGAAGATATGGAGATAGTTAACATTTTAATTTATATATATATATATATATATATATATAGATATATATAATAGTGTTTAAGAAAATGATCATAGATATTCATAATATTGATTAGAAAATGAACACCTAAAATATTGATCAAGATATGAGATTTATCTGGTGAGGAAACAAAAATATAAATTAACCACAATGTTAAATTTTTGACTAAATTTTACCGATGAAATAAAAAGTTATCAGTAATATTTCTCAATAAAATCTATTGATAAAGTCTATCACTAATATCGTTGGTAAAATAGAATTTTAATTATTGAATTATCATATTGACATGACTATTACACTAACTACATTCCATAATGTTTCTCTTGTTCTACACGTATTTTCACCGATATTTATCGGTAAAATTCATCCGATAAAATCTCTATAAATGCTTCTTTCCCTTTTAAATGTTAACTTTTGTATATATTAAGTCATAAGTAACACTTGAATAAACACAATTTTAGAAATGATATGAATGTTTAAAATATGTATACACCGTGCAAATACTGTATCTCATAATGAAGAAGTATTTGTCACATATTTGTGAACCTAGTGCAAATTAATGGTAATCTATTATTAGATGGTTCTTTTAATGAAAGCATGTGAAAAACTAAATATTTGGTAAGATTTAAAAAGAATGTGAATATACAAAGACCATCATACAAGGACAAAATTAAAAAAGAAATAGAAATTTAAAAATTGTAATGTATCCCGTAAGAACTGTTAAAAAAATATATTTATAAACTCTAATTAATGTAAATGAGTAAGCGTCAATTTCTTGAACAAACCAAATTCCCTCAATTTAAAAAATTATTAAAAATAGAAGAAAACTCCTAATACTACAAACCATATACCATTTATGCAAAATGAAACCATATCAATGATCAATTCAATACAACTAAAATTAACCAAAAATAATATTTACAGGAAAAATTAGAATAAAAACAATAGACTAGTATTAACGTGACTAAAATGTGAAACTAAACCATTTATTCAAAACAAACACAATTTATTACTAATTGCATAAAAGATAAAAATATAAACCACGAAAATTATCATAATACTGAGAAAATATAAATATAAATAGAAAACGAATATTTGTTATCATGCATGTGGATGTTCATATGCTACTGAGATGTTATTCTCCAAAAATTATTTTTTCAATAAACAACTTATTTAGAAACATTTTGTTTTATATATTTTAAACTAAAAGCATCAAACTCTTTCTAGGACAAATTTGGAAGAGTGAAAAAAAAAATAGAAGAGATTAAACAATTTTATGTTATTTGATTAAGGAGAAAAATAAGAAAAGAAAAAAAAAACCAGTTGTTTGGCATCCCTTTGGGAAGCAAAGAACGGGATTTTTATTTATTAAAATGACTAAAATTATAATTATAATGTTAATTATTTTTCTTCCATGACGTAAAATATATATTAAGAAAAAAGAAACATCTCGTAATTTCTTTTTCTTTCAACTTTTCTATCCAATTAAACAATGATCAGTTTTTTGTCCAACTTATTTTGTATGGTAACATTAAAATTCTATCCATTTGTATTAATTCTCCAAACACATTTTTTTTCTTTTTCTTTTTCTTTTTTCTTAGCTTCTTTCAATCTTAATAATCTTAATTCTATCCATCTCTTATCAAGCTTTTTTTTATCTTTTTTCATTTTCTTTCTATTTTAATCCTTTCACAAAAGGATAAATAACTACAAACATGTTGTTTTTGTTTGAAAGATTTTCACCTCAGTTTTGTAATTAATTTAAAATTGGTTAACATGTTCTTATATCATTTAAAAAATTAAGTATATATTTAATTAAATCTTATAAAACTAATTTATAAATTTAAGTTTATATATATATATATATATTATATTTCAATTTTATATTTAGATAGAGAGAGATCTCTATATGAAAACAAGATCAAGTTTATCCAATTTTGTACAAACTGAAACAAATTTGAACATATCCAAACAGGAACAATGTGCTGTGAAAAATAAATGAAAGAGGTGAAGAGTATTATGATAATAAAAAAATGATACACTGTTCTCCTTTATAATTAATGCCCTTTTATCTATTGAAAAAAATAGTAAGGTGGTGAGATATAGCACCCGTGCTACATTTTCTCCTTTACACTGTTGATTGATGTGAAACATCCCTTTCTTTTGTTTTCCTCTCTACTCCACCACCTCCTTTTTGGTTCTGAAAATCATACACCCCTGCTCTGAAACAGAGACCCAATTGACCAAAAGTCTGAAAAGGTTAGGTAAAATGCATTATGACTTTCCATTCCTCTTCTTTAATGCTTCTTCAACGCTTTCTGTGCTTCTTTTCAAACTTTTCTGCCTTCTAACTGACCCAAAATCACATTTTTACCAAAAAGAACTTTCTGGGTGGCCTTAGAATGCCGAGGTTTTGGTTGAATGGTGACTGTTGAACATAGACTTCAGCTACCTGCAATGTTAATGCTAATGGGATCTTTACTTTCTGTTAGGTATCTCACTGCTTCTACGTGAATTCAATGCTCTTTTTCACTCCCTTTGTGTACTTTTTATTTTCAAATGGTTACTATTGATTGCTTCATCCTCACGCTGTTGTAAAATGATCCCTTTTCTTTATTTGAGCATCCTCTCTCCTGAAGTGGGTTGTTTTTTTTTTTTAATTTGCATTCAGATTTAGTAGTATTTTCTTCTTCTTGTTCTTCCAGTATTTGATGTTGGCGTGTGTTGGTGATATCAATTTTTCACCTCGTTGTTTGTCTTTTTTATGTATGCAGTTACAGTTTGGTCCATTTTACCGAGTGTTGAAAAATTTTGGAGGTTGGGGTCTTCCGAGTTGTGTGGAAAGCAATGATCTTCTAGTGATCCTTTGAAGCTGAACGAGTATATTATTTCTTTTGGTTTCTGAAATGGAATTGCGAAGATATTGCCCTATGGCTTTTGTGCGATGGAGTTTCTTGGCTTGGTTTATTTTCTTTTCTGTGGGACTTGAGACCCTTGCCAGTTCCTGTGACCAGCATGATTTGTTGGCCCTGAAGGAATTTGCTGGCAACCTTACAAAAGGGTCTATTATCACAGCATGGTCAGATGATGTTTTCTGCTGCAAATGGGTTGGAGTTGTTTGTGATGATGTGGTTGATGGAGGTAGTAGAGTGTCCAAGTTGATTCTACCTAGAATGGGTCTTAACGGCACAATTTCAAGTTCTTTAGCTTATCTGGATCAGCTGAAAGTGCTTGATATTTCGTTCAACCGTCTCCAAGGTGGATTGCCTTCCGAGTTCTCTAATTTGAAGCAGTTAGAAGTTCTTGATCTGAGCCATAATATTCTGTCTGGACCACTTTTTGGTGCACTCTCTGGTTTACAATCCATTCAGATACTGAATATTTCTAGCAATTTATTTGTTGGAGATCTCTTCCAATTCGGGGGATTAGAACATCTCGTTGCTCTCAACATAAGCAACAATTCATTAACGGGCCAGTTCAATTCTCAAATTTGCAGCTTCTCTAAGGGTATTCATATTCTTGATATATCACAAAATAATTTTTCTGGTGGTCTTGAATGGTTGGGAAACTGCAGCACTTCCCTCCAAGAGTTACATTTGGATTCCAATTTTTTCACTGGCTATCTTCCTGATTCCTTGTATTCAATGTCAGCATTGGAGCAGCTCTCAGTCTCTATGAACTACCTCTCCGGTCAGTTAAGCATGAAGCTAAGTAACCTCTCAAACTTAAAATCTTTAATAATTTCTGGAAACCGGTTTTCTGGGGAGCTCCCAAATGTTTTTGGGAATCTTTCGGACCTTGAACAGCTAATAGGGCACTCCAATTCATTTTCTGGATTATTGCCTTCCACCTTGGCCTTATGCTCAAAACTTCAAGTTCTTGATCTTCGAAATAATTCTTTGACAGGTTCTGTTAGCCTTAATTTCTCTGGGTTGTCTAATCTTTCCACGTTAGACCTTGGTAGTAATCATTTTAATGGACCCCTTCCAAATTCTGTTTCCAATTGCCATGAATTGACAATGTTAAGCCTTGCAAAAAATGAATTAACTGGCCAAATCCCCGAGAGTTATGCAAACCTCACTTCACTTTTGACTCTGTCTCTCTCAAACAACAGCTTTGAGAACCTATCTGGGGCGCTTTATGTACTGCAGCACTGCAAAAATCTCACAACTCTTATCCTCACAAAGAATTTCCACGGTGAAGAAATTTCAGAAAACTTAACGGTAAGCTTCAAGAGCCTTGTGGTGTTAGCACTTGGAAATTGTGGTCTCAAAGGCCATATTCCTGCTTGGCTGTTAAATTGCTCGAGATTGGAAGTTCTTGATTTGTCATGGAACCATTTGGAAGGAAGTGTCCCTTCTTGGATTGGTTGGATGGATCATCTGTTCTACTTGGATTTGTCAAATAATTCTCTTACTGGAGAAATACCAAAAGGTTTAACAGAGCTGAAGGGCCTCATATCCCTAAATTATCATATATCAAGTCTTTTTTCATCTTCTGCTATTCCTCTCTATGTCAAGAGAAACAAGAGTGCCAATGGGTTGCAATATAACCATGCTTCGAGTTTCCCTCCATCAATATACTTGAGCAATAACAGATTAAGTGGAACAATATGGCCTGAAATCGGTCGTTTGAGAGAACTTCATATCTTAGATTTAAGCAGGAACAACATCACCGGCACAATTCCCAGCTCTATTTCTGAGATGAAGAATTTGGAAACATTAGACTTGTCTAATAATAATCTATACGGAACTATTCCTCCATCATTTGACAACCTCACATTCTTGTCCAAGTTCAGTGTGGCATATAATCACTTATGGGGAACAATTCCAGCTGGGGGACAATTTTCAAGTTTCCCAAATTCAAGCTTTGAGGGCAACCTTGGTCTTTGTGGAGAAACATACAATCATTGTAACAAAGAAAAAACTGTCGACATTTCCACTCATTCATCGGGTAAATTCGGTAAAAACAGTGTCCTTGGCATCACAATTGGTTCAGGAGTGGGCCTTGCACTACTTATTGCAGTTATTCTGCTAAGAATGTCAAAGAAGGATGAGGATAAACCAGTGGATAACTTTGATGAGGAGCTTAGCTTTCCAAACAGGATACCCGAAGCAGTTGTCACTTCAAAATTGGTGCTTTTTCAGAATTCAGATTGCAAGGATCTCACAGTTGAAGATTTGATCAAATCTACCAACAACTTCAACCAAGAAAACATAGTTGGTTGTGGTGGGTTTGGCCTTGTCTACAAGGCAAATCTTCCAAATGGTAGAAAGGTAGCTGTCAAGAAACTTTCAGGATACTGTGGTCAGGTAGAACGAGAATTCCAAGCAGAAGTGGAGGCACTCTCTAGAGCTCAACATAAGAACCTTGTTTCACTCAAAGGTTATTGTCAGCATGTCAACGACAGATTGTTAATTTACTCCTACTTGGAGAATGGAAGCCTTGACTATTGGTTGCATGAGAGCGAGAATGGAAATTCAGCTCTACAATGGAATGTAAGGCTCAAGATTGCTCAAGGTGCAGCTCATGGACTAGCTTATTTGCACAAGGAGTGTGAACCACATATTGTGCACAGAGATATTAAATCTAGCAACATACTTTTGGATGATAAATTCGAAGCTTATTTGGCTGATTTTGGACTTTCAAGGCTACTTCAACCCTATGATACACATGTTTCAACAGATTTAGTTGGAACTTTAGGATATATTCCTCCAGAATATAGTCAAGCACTGAAAGCGACATTCAAAGGTGATATTTACAGCTTTGGTGTTGTTCTTTTTGAGCTTCTTACTGGTCGAAGGCCTGTAGAAGTCATTGTGGGGCAATGCAGCAGGAATCTAGTGTCTTGGGTGTTTCAGATGAAATCTGAAAATAGGAATCAAGAAATTTTTGATTCAGTAATTTGGCACAAGGATATTGAGAAACAGCTCTTAGAGGTACTAGCTATTGCTTGTAAATGTATAGATGCAGATCCAAGGCAGAGACCCCATATTGAATTAGTTGTTTCATGGCTTGATGGTGTAGGATTTGATGGCTCTCAACAGTCATCATCTTAAATCACTGCATTCATGACATCTATCTGGTTTTTGATTGTGTATCATTGAGTCAGGAAATACCTATATAAGGCATCTTTGTAGTATGTCCCATATTTTTATATGGCTGCATTTATTGCAATATGACTGGAATTCCATGCAAGAGAATGCTGATATAATTTACAGGGTAAGTAGTTAATTTAATACAAGCATTGACATATTTTGGTTTTAGTAGAATAAGAGAAAAAAAAAATAACACTACTCAAACTTTAATTCTATTAGTTTTGTTTGAACTCTGATCATGGATGAAGTAATTGAACATGTTAGATAACTGATCTAGTTCAATCAGTTTGTCATTTGTTAGTTTGTGTACAATTATCTCATCCCACAAAGTTAAGAGTATATATTATGCTTCTCAAACTGGTGCAAAGGTTAGAAAGTTAAAAACTCAACTACGTACTCCAAAAAACGAGATCACTCAATCAGCATTTATCTTCTTGATATCAAGAAAATTGTTGATACCTTTGTTGTTATTGGTTCTGTGATTACAACAAATGATCATGTTGAAGCCATTTTGAATGGTCTTTCTGAAGAATGTGATGGTTTTGTTATTGTCGTTTTATCACATGTTGATTCTTACAATATTGAAGAGATAGAGTCATTCCTCTTATCTCAATAAGAATGTTTTGACAAACACAAGTTCACTGATCATGTTCTTATTCAAGCTAATCTTGCCTCTAGACCCTTGTCTTCTACTACTATCAATTATAATTCCAAAATAAGGGTTCCCGATCTCAAACTAGATCCTACTACTCTTCAAACAAAAAAAATGCACTTCAGGATCAAAGAACCTGAACAGATGTTCTTGGAGCTCTTCGCAGAGCAGTGTCAAATTCGTGAGAAGATTGGTCATATTGCTCTTCACTGTTGCGATAGGTATAACCTAGATACTTAAACTAATGTTTCACCTCATCATTCTCAATTTCTTCCCTCAGAATCTGGTGATAATATGTAACATCGGTCTAGGATGTCACTAATATCTTAGCAAGTTACCTAATTAACCTCTGATATTGCTTTAAACGAAACAAGAAATTAAAAGATTTCTTTATTTCTCAAACTTATAAACAATTAAAGTTTTCAGAAATAAAATCCTACAAAATAAATTCACTATTTATAAAAAACATAAAAAATCTTATTACATTATTTTATTACATTTCTTAATAATACTTTCTCCAATAAATCTCAATTTGTCTTCTTATTGTTATGCATATTCATTCACATCTGCACTAATCACTACAAAAATAATTATTTTTAGCGGGGGTTATATTTGACGTTTCTGGGGGTTTTAACCCCCACTAATGGTTTTACCAGGGGTTTGATATTCCCCCAGAAGGGCAAGCGTGGCTAACGAATTACTGGGGGTTTTAAGCAACCCCTGGAAGTAGCGCAACTTACCGGGGGTTTCGAAAACCCCCAGTAATGCCTGAGGTTCTGAAAACCCCCAGTAATGCATGGGGTTCTGAAAACCCCCAGTAATGCATGAG
>Ga0214542_1000226_pt1 | contig 91717 bp, 45 predicted proteins | sample CNSS1metaG_FD_160096 | JGI IMG/M metagenome (GOLD analysis project Ga0214542, IMG submission 160096) | Root nodule microbial communities from cowpea collected in UCLA plant growth center, Los Angeles, California, USA - CNSS1 | ecosystem: Host-associated > Plants > Roots > Nodule | place: USA... | reverse complement strand
ATTTTCAAAATGGATAATCCAAAATATCCAATCCAAATTTTCACTTTATATTTTTTGTTAGGTTAGGCTAAAGGTTGAGACGGACTAGCCCAAATTTAGTCGTATTTGATTGAGTTGGTGTGACCCTATACAAAATTTGCCCGAATTAGGCCAAATTTTGTCAAGTCGGTCCTGATCGAGATTTGACCCAATTGGTCTTGGACAAAATTTGGAAGGATTCGACCAAATCTGTCAAATTCTTTGGTGTCAGCCCTATGGACACAAATTTGGATCCACATCCATTATTTGGATCCAAAATGGATATGGATTAGATTTTCGATAGGGCTGACACCATAGAATTTGGCAGATTTTTTGTCGAAGCCAACGAAGCCAAATTTCAGCATGGGATGGACTTAGATGACTTTCGAACGAATTTCGATCGGGTACGACGTGAATTTGGGCTAAGGTCGACTCGACAAAATTTCAAGCGAGATCGACTTGATTGGATTCGACTGAATTTTGGCCAAGGTCAATTTTGCCTAATACGACCAAATTTTGGTCAGAGTCGACTTGACCAAAGATGGCCACATTTGGGTCAAGGCTTGATCAGTCAAATTTCGGTCAGGGTTGACTCCACTAAATTCGTCGGCCGGGACCGACTTGACTGAATATGGTCAATTTTCGATCACAACCGACTAAGTTGAATATACTCAAATTTCGTCCGCGACTTAGTCGACCGAATAAGGCTAAATTTGGGCAAGTGCTGTCTTGACCAAATTTTGGTCATGACCAACTCGACTGAATTTGGCCAAATTTAGGTTAGAACCGACTCGCCTAAATATGACCAAATTTCGGTCGCGATCAACTCTGTCGAATACGACCAAATTCAGGCCAGGACCAACTCGGTCAAATTTTGGTTGAGGCCAACACAACCGAATTTTGACCGGAGCCGACTCGACTAAATTCGGCCGAATTTCGTTCGTGCCTAACTCAATTGAATACGGCCAAATTTCGATCGTGACAGACTCATTTGAATACAGCCAAATTTCACTCTAGGCCGTCTCAGCCAAATACGACCAAATTTGGGTCAGAGCCGACTCAGTCAAATCTCAATCGGAGCCAACTCAATTGAATTCGACCAAATTTTGACTGGAGCCAACTAGGTTGAATACAACCAAATTTTGGTCGTGGTTGTCTCGGCTGAATACGGTCAAATTTTTTCTAGGTTGACTCAGCCTAATGCAATCAAATTTGGGTCGGGGTGAACTCAACCGAATACTTCCAAATTTGTCTAGGACCAGCTGGGCCAAATTTCGATCGAGACCGACTTGATAGAATTTGGCCAAATTTTGTATAGGGTCACACCAACTTTTAGCCTAACCTAACCAAAAATATAAACTGAAAATTTGGATTGGATATTTTGGATTATCCATTTTGAAAATCTAGATTTAGAGAATGGATATCCAATTCAAAAAATATATAAAATATATATCATATTGATATTCATATCCAATAAAATGGATTTTAAATGGATTGAATTTTTAATAAAATAGATATTAAATGGATTAAATCATAGAAAAAATATATTGGATTATAAAAAATGGATTTTTTGCGCATCCTTGATTAGAATTTTGTGACACATCTTTTCGCATATTGAATGTTAGAACAAAAAACCAATAAAAAAATATTGTCTGCCAACATCTAAACACTTTTCTAAAATCATTGGTGTAATGATAGCAGACATCTGCAAAAGCTTCAAATTATTGTTGTTGCATAAGGTTAGCTTTCCTATTTTCAGTAAAATAATGTTTTTTCTCTTCCTTCTTTCGATCAATAAAAAACTAGAACTTTAGCTATACTGCAAGCAGTAAACCAAAGCAACATTATTTTATGAAAGAATCAAGTATTTCAGTGCAATAATGTGAGACGTGGGCGTGGGACGTGAGAGGTGCTACGTGGAACATGGAAGGGGAGACGTGGGCGTGGGACGTGAGACGTGAGGCGCGTGAGACGTGAGGCATAAGACGTTAGGCGTGAGATGTGGGACATAAGACGTAGGACGTGAGACGTAGGACATGAGACATGGGACGTGGGACGTGGGACGTGAGACGTGAGACATGAGATATGGGACATGAGACGTGGGACGTGCGACGTGCGACGTGAGATGAAAGACGTGAGACATGAGACGTGGGACGTGACACGTGACACATAGGACATGCGACGTGAGAGACGTGAGAGAAGTGGAACGTGGTACGTGGTACGTGAGAGACGTAGGACGTGGGACGTGAGACGTAACGTGCGAGGTGTGACGTGAGACGAAAAACGTGAGACATGAGACGTGAGTCGTGGGACATGAGACGTGGGACATGAGATGTGGGACGTGAGACGTGAGACGTAAGACGTGAGATATGACACGTGTGACGTGAGACGTGGGACGTAGTATTTGAGACGTGAGTGACGTGGGACGTGAGAGACGTGAAACGTGAGAGACGTGAGACGTGAGACATTTTCATAAACTTTAAACCTTACAATTCAATTAAAAATTTTAGAAGTTTAATAAAAGAATTGTTAATGTATCCATAAATTTGTACTAACAAATTTAAATTATACTTTCATAAAAAAATATTAATAAAAAGAAATTAAATACATATAAAAGTGAAAGAATAAAAATATGAGGGTAAAAGTAATAATTAATATTTATTTAACACCTAAAAATAAAAATTATGAGGATAACAACAATAATTTATATTTATTGAACAATTAAATGAGCGAAAGGAAGTAGAGAATGATCTGAAAAGTTAAACTAAGGATGGGCAAAAAATCTAATTTTCATGATTCAATCCATTATTGCTATGATCCAATGCATTTAATATTCATTTTATTAAAAATCCAATCCATTTTATTGGATCTGGATATCAATCTGATCTACATTTTATATATTTTATGGATTGTATATTCATACTCTAAATTTAGATATTCAAAATGGATAATCCAAAATATCCAATCCAAATTTTCAGTTTATATTTTTGGTTAGGTTATGCTAAAGGTTGAGATGGACTAGCCCAAATTTAGTCGTATTTGATTGAGTTGGCGTGACCCTATACAAAATTTGGCTGAATTAGGCCAAATTCTTTCAAGTCGGTCTCGATCAAAATTTGACCCAGCTGGTCCTGAACAAAATTTGGAAGTATTCGGTTGAGTTCACCCCGACCCAAATTTGACTGCATTGGGCTGAGTCGACCTAGACAAAATTTGACCGTATTCAACCGAGACAACCGCGACCAAAATTTGGATGTATTTAGCCTAGTTGGCTCCAGTCAAAATTTGGTCGAATTCAATCGAGTTGGCCTCGAATAAGATTTGGTCGAGTCGACCCTGGCCCAAATTTGGTCGTATTCGGCTGAGATGGCCTAGGATAAAATTTGACCGTATTCAAATGAGTCGGTCACGATCGAAATTTGGCCGTATTCAACTGAGTCGGCCACGACCGAAATTCGATCGAATTCAGTCGAGTCGATTCCGGTCAAAATTTGGTCGTGTTGGGCCCAACCAAAATTTGACTGAGTTGGTCCTAACCTGAATTTGGTCGTATTCGACAAAGTCGATCACGACCAAAATTTGGTCATATTTAGGCGAGTCGGTCCTGACCTAAATTTGGCCAAATTCAGTCGAGTTGGTCATGACCAAAATTTGGTCTAGTCGGCACTAGCCCAAATTTAGCCGTATTCGGTTGAGTAAGTCCTGAATGAAATTTGACTATATTCAACTTAGTCGACTGTGATCCAAAATTGGTCATATTCAGTCAAGTCGGTCTCGGCCGACGAATTTAGTGGAGTCAACCCTGACTGAAATTTGACTGATCAGGCTCTGGCCCAAATGTGGCCATATTTGGCCAAGTCGGCTCTGACCAAAATTTGGTCGTATTACGCAAAATCGGTCTTGGCCGAAATTCAGTCAAATCCAGTCAAGTCGATCTCGACTAAAATTTTGTCAAGTCGACCTTGGCCCAAATTTGGTCACGTCATCCCCGATCGAAATTCGTTCGAAAGTCATCTAAGTTCATCCTATACTGAAATTTGGCCTCGTTGGCCCCGACAAAAAATCTGTCAAATTCTATGGTGTCAGCCCTATGGATACAAGTTTTAAAAAATTTAATTTGAATTTATTTTATGAAAAATGGATTTTGGATTTTAAACTTGATCCAAATATTTAGATCTGGATTTAAACTTGATCTAAATATTTGGATCTAGATTTTTAAAAATCCAATATACTTTTTTTGAAAAAATGGATTTGGATCGAAAATCTAATCCAATTGTTTGGATCATAATGGATGTGGATTGGATCATTAAAAATCCAATCAATGATCACCCCTAATTTGAAGAAATTTTTCGATATAAAAATTTAAGAAAAGAATATCTTATTTTAAAACCTTAGAATTTTCAAAAAAAATATTAATTTTATTCAATTTAATGTGAATAATATGTAGGAATTTATTTATAAGTGAAGAGACTTGAAGAATCATATAAAGAAATGCTAAAAAAAAAAAGAAACAAAACAAAGAAATACAAGTAAAAATCACTTAATAAATATTTATAATGGTGCATTGTATCCTTCTCTAACAACTTCTTATCCATCTCTCACAACTCCAACCACTCACCGTTTCACTTTCCTAAAAAAACTATTATTTAAAACTGTGTAAGAAATACGTGCCATTTGCTATAAAAATTCATTGTACATGTTGAAAAAATGTTGTCGGAGGAATGTTTTTGTTGGTGTCTATTAGGACTAGACGTTGGAGTGAAAAGGTTGGAAAGTGAAAAAGGGTAAGAGTTCACCGAGTGAAAAGTGAAAACGTGATGTAAAAATGAGATGTTCAAAGGGTTAAAATAAAACACTTTTTTAGGTCTCTTACAAAAGTAAAATATATACAAATAAAACGTTTTTAAGTCTATTAAAAAAGTTACAAATGTAAAAGTATTAATTTAAACCTACTAAAAAGATGTAAAACTATTTTTAGTTAAGTTTGGTGGTCAACAACAGACTTCAATATCTAGTTTTTATTTACTAAACTATCACCACACATTTTTTAAGTCCGTTTTCTCATAAACAAATCTAAATTCATAGACTTAATAAGCCTAGTTTGCACCACCGTTATGAGTTTATGATGGTAACATATAAATAAAATTATAACTTTTTCATGATGAAGTGGTCAGATGAAAACTTACTTAACCTCCTCTTTAATGAGATTATTAAGTGAGTTTATATAATTTCTTACTTCTTGCACTCATCTATAATTTTTTAGAAACTACTAGAAAATTTTAGAAACTAGTAAGAAGTTAGAAAAAGAAATATTATGTTTTATAATTTTCTTTTCAAACTCTTTAAGTCTATACTCTTCATAATTTGATGTCCTTCAGAAATGTTTTCTTTTCATCCATGGTCACATTAGTTCTTGGAATGAGTATATATATAAAAGAATTTATTGATGGATGAGTATGTCCCTCCTTCAATGGTCGAACTATGTCCAATAAAAATCTAGTCCCACCACCCATCAAAGTGGAAGAAAAATAATGCCTTTAACTAATCACTCCCTTTTCAAGTTTCTTCCACGAACCAGTTTTGTTCAAATGTGATTCAAACTAAAATTTTCATATTTATATCTTCTAATTCTAATGACTATAAAAATGGTTGATCCTTTTATGTATGTTGTGTGTGATGTACTATGACATATATTGATATATATAGAAATCACTAATGCTATAATCTCTATTGAATTTTTTTTATCCTTTTGTTTCTTTTACAATTTGTTTGTCGAGTTATTTATTTATTATTTTTCTGGTTTATTGATCTGTTAACTATTTATTTTATTTTGGTCTTTCATATTTTGTTTTAATTTTTTTAAAATATATTTTTTACATTTATTAGCTTATAAATTTATTTGATTATAGTATTGATTCAAACTTTGAAACAGTACTGGTTGAAGGATCTTTGTGGAATTGAAAAAGGGATCTTCTATCCCTTCATAAGATGTAGAGGATCCAAAAAGAAGTATTCAGCAGTGAAGAATATATCTGAAGATGTAAAAGAGGGTGCTTTTGGTAAATTGGCAACTGCAAGGGCATTCTGGTCCGAACAGTAATCATTAGTATGAATTCGAGTGACAACTGCTATTCTTTACTTGACGTGTTCCCCACATAAGACAAGTTCACAACAACATTGAAACTATTATTAAATAACAATAAAAAAAAGTTTATTTCTGAGTGTTTAATGATTGCTGTTCTTCTTTCTTTTGTTGGTTTGTTGAGAGTAATTCCCCAGCTAAAACTGAGCATGATAAATTTTTCAGTTTGCTTCTGAAGAAGCTCACCCAACTCCTCATTTGCTTCATTTGTGTGGAAAGGAACTTCATTTCTGCCTCACAAGGTTCCTTTGCGATACTAATGGCAAAGACAGGATACAAACTACGTATCCTTTGTTGTTTTTGTTTCTCCTTTTGATTAATATCTGTGACTTAGAAAATGCTTTCTGGTTTAAGGTTGCTGTTACCATTTAGTGACTTGGTTTCTGTTGAAATGTGGGTGAGTTGTGTTCTTGGAACATCCAAATTGTTTTAAATGGTACATTGTTGGAATAGCAACGTCAGGTGTATGTTTTATGTTTTATTAGCTCTAGAGGAGGAGGTGCAAATGTTGGATGCTCATCAGCCACTTGGAAGTTATGGAAAAAAGTTCATAGTTTTAGTTTTCTTTTCCTTGTTTTATCGGTTGAGGAATTGTTAGGTTTATTTTCTTTGTCTTACTTTTGATGAAAGTGCTTTTCTAGAAGATAAAGAATACTTCAAAAAGTGATTTTTAATGGTTTAGCTCCAACTGCTGATTTTGCAATATATTAGGGTCTTCGATTGTATTTTTTTTTTCTTTCAAAACTAGTCTGTTATTAAGTCTATGGAGTGTAGATGTCAGATTGTTTTGATAATGTGTTTTCCTTAGCCAATCAACTGTAGAGGAATTTGTGGCTCATTCAGGGAATGTAAACTGTTTAAAAATTGGAAGGAAGGCGAGCCGTCTTTTTGTTACAGGAGGGGATGATCACAATGTCAATCTATGGATGATTGGAAAAGCAACCTCTTTGATGGTCAGTTGTTTGTTGCCTTTGTATTTTATGATTTTATTGCAATTTGACTAAGGTAGGAATCAGGATTGTTAAGCAGTAATGAAGATCTATTTCTTATGTGCACTTTGTTGAAACTTGCAAGTTATGTTATCGTAATGGTAGTGTCTGAACCATTATTGCTCTGACTGAGGACTTGCTTTCAGTTCATAGAAATTGAGAAGCTTACATTTGGACTGAAATTGGCATGGTAAAACAATGATGGAGTATGATAGGAAGCAAGATTTTTGCTCAAGTAATGCATCTTTAGAATTAAAACAAAGCTTGGAACTCACTTAAATCTGAAAACTTCAACCCATACATAGATCATAGTAATCTATCATCTGCATTTTTTCCTCCGATTGGGTTCCCTTTGTAATATGGGTCTGAGTTTCTTATGATAGCAGTATAACATAACGATGTAGAGCTTTAAACGTAACACTCTTATCTTAATGTAAATATATGCAGAGTTTGTGTGGTCACACTAGTACAGTAGAATCTGTGACTTTTGACTCGGCAGAAGTTTTGGTTCTTTCTGGAGCATCATCAGGGGTTATAAAGCTTTGGGATTTGCAGGAAGCCAAGAGTAAGTTAATTAGTATATTCTGAATCCATGGATGGTATACTTTATAGTGATGTTATTTATAGAGCATCACACTTTTATGCAAGAGAAAAAGTGCAAACTTGCTGATCATAAACAGGCAATTATTTGATGAATTTACACTATCTACTTTGCATGTATGGGATTATATTGTCATCTGGAAGAACTATTATCAGTCCAAATTGAGTTTTATTTTATTGATGGGTGAAATGTAAGGTTCATGCGTTTATCAATTTCTCAACACACCACTAATATGTGTGTAATTGTTCTTGAAGTATAGTGCTTCGCACTCTCACCGGACACAGATCTAATTGCACTGCTGTTGAGTTTCATCCCTTTGGAGAATTTTTTGCATCAGGCTCCTCAGACACTAATCTAAATATTTGGGATATCCGAAAAAAAGGATGTATTCATACATACAAGGGCCACACGCAGGGCATTAGTACTATCAAATTCAGTCCAGATGGTCGTTGGGTTGTTTCTGGTGGATTTGATAATGTTGTGAAGGTAATAGGGTGAAGTTTGCTGTGGCAGACCTTATAATTGTATAACTCTTACTACTGTTCTGTGAATAAGTTACATATCTAACCTATTAATATACAGGTCTGGGATCTAACAGGTGGAAAGCTCTTGCATGACTTCAAGTTCCATGAAGGACACATTAGGTCCCTAGACTTCCATCCTCTTGAGTTTCTTCTGGCTACAGGTGTGTTGGTGTGCCTTAAAGCAGCTTGGAACAGTAGATAATCATGCATGTGCAAAAATATTATGATGTTCCTTGTTTTTTAATTGTAATGTTTCTTCAAGTGCAACAAATGATAATCTACTTAGGCTAGATGGCTGTTCAATCTTAATGGAATTTTATGCAACTAATTCTCGTTTGTGGAGGGACCAAGAAAAGAAGCACTGTTTCCATTCTAGAAATGTTACATCCAAATGTAATTTACTATTCAAACCATTCTCATTCTTACGAAATTACTTTAGGTTGAGCATTCCCATACTATTCAAACCATACTAAATCAATTTAAATAAAAATCTTCTTTCTTTCATATTAATCCTTTCAAGTGTCATCGTGACACAATCACTATTGACAAGGATCTGCCTTTTCTGTCACAGCTATTACCTTACTTTCATCTTCATCTTTGCTGAACTGTTATTATTTTATATCATTTATCAATTATCCCTATCACTGCTCCTGAAATTATGTTAGGTTACATAAACATTAATCCACCTGTATAGAATGTAATTGTATTTGACATATATACAAAATTTTATGTTCTCTTGTCATGGTTCATTGAACCATGTGACTTGACCTTGAAGGATCTAAGCTGTTATTTTAACCAAAGCATTTATATTGAAACTATTCATTGAAGTCATAAATTGTTACTGGAAAAAAAAAATAAGATCTCATAATTTGATTTACAGGTTCGGCAGACAGAACGGTGAAATTTTGGGATTTAGAAACCTTTGAACTGATTGGATCCAGTAGACATGAGGTATCTAATCTTGCTAAAGTGTTTTTCTTCTGTTTCAAAGGAATCAGTTACACCAATTTATAAATCATAAATTCTGGTTCCAAATCTGCCTCTTACCAATAGAGTTTTTGCTGTATATCAGTTTTATATCACTACTATCATTCATGCAAAGTGGAAACTCCTAGAGAACCTATTTCAATGGTTAACGTGATTGGCACATTTTTTTACCAGTTTGCCATAACATCGTTGTGGGTGGTTTCTAAGTACTATGAAATGATTCCTTTAGTTGTAACCTAGAATATTTCCCCAATTTTTTTATACTCTTGGAACTTCAAAGTTAATTTGTTTCTGTAACTTGAAATTTGTAGTGTATCATGCCCTGTGGTTAATCCTACAGATGTGCGTAAAGTGTGTTTTGTGATTTAAGTCATATTCTTGATGTAACTTAGTTGCAATTGTAGTATGGTAGATGTATCTGTTGATTTTTTTCTCTCTTCTAATGTAAGCCTGTATATTTATTTCCAAGACATGCATGCACATGAACAGACTCACTAAAATTTATACAAAATACTAATTTTTAATAAAATATAAATCACCTTGTGTTAGGTTTCAGGTGTACGCTCACTAACTTTTCATCCGGATGGACGGACCCTATTTGCTGGACTTGAGGATAGTTTGAAGGTACATATTTTTTGTTCCAATAATTAGATTATAATGGTAAATAACTTGAACAGGTTAAAGATTTCATATGTAATTCTCATAAACTATAGGTGTATTCATGGGAACCTGTCATATGCCATGATGCTGTTGACATGGGATGGACAACACTTGGTGACTTATGTATTCACGATGAAAAGCTTTTGGGTTGCTCATTCTACAGTAATTCTGTTGGAATATGGGTTTCGGATATTTCGGTAGGACTCACCCTCAATAGATTAGTTTATATTTTTTTTTTTCCTTGTCAATTTTGAAACATGAATTCTGTTATTTAGCTATCATTATGATTGTTATTTTTAATGCATCAGCTTATCAAGCCATATGGTGATGGCTTGGAAACTGAGAACAAAAAAAGCACAGAGCAGAAGCTCAGTCTCCAGGGAAGACAAATGGAGAAAGTAGAATATGGTGTGAACAACGAGTCAAAAGAGATAAAGAATATATATATAGACTGTAAGCCACAGAACTTCTTGTCTTCCCATGGCTTCTTCAAAATTATTAATGAATAAAGCTTTCAAATACAGTTTGCACCATAAAGCATATATGAGCTTTTTGAGGAGCTTTCTAGGAAGATTATAAGCATTTCCCATGTCAGTTTTTTTTTCTTTTTTTTGTAATTCTGAATACTCCCCCACTAATGTATTTTCATTTTTTTGTTTTGCATATAAAGCTTCTGAAGGGAATCCTGATAACTTACTAAGATCCAGGTCTTATAATTCTCCAAAAATGGACCATCCTGAGGAATCTAAAGAAATGTTAAACTTGAGTTCTGCAACAGGAATTCGAGAAAAATCAAATGTACAAACTCTTAGAAAGTCTTCCATTGTGTCAAACGTTGTACCTCTGGACATTCCCAATGGTAAGGGCTCAACAAAGTTTTTGAAGTCGTGATGTTGCTTAAGTCAGCTCATGTTCAGGGAGCATCCACTGATATATTTGATGTTTTGATGGGCTTTCATCAGATATTGATTCTAGAGAATTTGTTGACACTATAAGCAACTCTGTTAGTGCAACAGATCCTAACTTTGAAATGAAGCTTGGATCCCATAATGAAGTCAGAGACTCCATTGATGATAAACATCCCATTAAGAGTGTCGCAGAGAAGTTTGAAAAAACTTTAAGACCAGATAGATTTTCTGAACAAAAGAAATGTAAGTTCTTTTTTTCTGTCAAATCACAATGTAGATCAAATACAAGTCATTACTGATTACATTTCTGGATTTGGATCCTCTAAAATGGCAGTTCACTATAGAGAGAAGTGTGACATCTCAAGTTATCAACTGTTAATTAAATCCAGGGTTAGATTTAACATGTCCACCATTTGTTATATATGTGCATGTAGCAGCAACAATTTATTTTCTCATCAATTAATTAGGTTCCTCTCTCTTCCCTCTAAGGAAAGAGCTCCCCTTAGTGGAGCCAAATCCTGTATTTCTTTAATCTTATTCTTGCAATGTCCTTTCTCTAGTCTATGTTTCTATTTCAACAAAAAATGAGTTAACTTCCCCACCATTTTCTTGGTTATATCATGGGCTAAATTAGCATCTGACATCGTTGCCCTGAACTATATTTGACTTTTCATTGGCTGAATATATAAAATTCTCCTTTGGCAGTTGCTGTTGTACAAGGAAGGACACGTTCTTTGGTTGAGAGGTTTGAAAGAAAGGAAATAACTCCAATCAAGGAAGATCAAGATAATGCAACTCCCACGACAACATTTGAAAATAGGGAAAATTTTCTCAAAGAAGATCAAACTAGTGCATCCCCCAACACTACCACCTCAACATCTGAAAAGGGGGAAATAATTCGTTTCAGCGAAGATAGAAACAATGTGCTCCCTGTTCCTAACACAACTAGTGAAACTGATAAGCATACTGACTTCATGGTAAAATTCTAGCTTGACAGAAGACAAGATTTATGAAACTCTAGAAACTCTCTCGCTTAATTTTTTTAGCCTAAACCTTATCTGTGGTGGTCTACTTTATGACTTATAAGTTATAATTAAATTGGAATGTTATGCTAGACTTGAAATTGGCTTCTGATACTTTCTCTGGAATGGAATCTCTTCTTGACCATCTCTTTGTCCTCGGGAGTTTGGACCATTGATCAATATTTTTTATTCTATTCGTGTTGATTTCCCTTGTTTTTGGCTCTAACTATGAAACCTATATTTTGAAAGAATGGGGTAGTTCACATTCACTGTTTTTTGGGTCATGTTATTATCACATTTTACAAATTGTTGCGTTGGTTTTCAACTCTATCTTGTTATATAATGTCAGAAAGCAGAGTTTGGAAGGGATTCAAATTCTGCAAATGATGGAGAAATAATTGAAGATCTGTTGCAAACTCATGATGTAACATTAAGCAATCTCCGATCACGTTTGACAAAATTACAGGTGAGTTTAGATAGTTAGATATTAATATCATTTGCTTTTAGACCAAGCTTGAATCAAAGTGGACCAGGGATAACCCCAAAGTGGGTGACACAAGACCCAACAAACTTTAAAATGAAACCAACTTATTAAGATGAAGTTTACATCCATTTATAAACTATAATTTGACTTATATCCGGTAGATGTGAACTCTTAAACCAGTGGTAGAGCTTAATGGTGCTTAAGGGAGGCCTTGTCCAAAATTTTGTTATATATATATATATATATATATATATATATATATATATATATATATATATATATTAATATATTTTATATATTTGGTACCAAAAAATAAATTATACATCTAAATCAAGATTTTGACCGTCCTAAAACATTTGTTGAAGATCTGCCAAGGTCTTAAACATATGTACTAATATCAACTAGAAAATGCTTATTTTACCCATTAAAGAAGCCAAATCTAGAAAGAAATGATGCTTAAGGTGCCATCAGTGAAACAATGTCGTTCATCAAGTAGTTAATGTACACTTGCAGGTAGTGCGACATTTTTGGGAGCGCAATGATACTAAAGGTGCCATCAATGCTTTGGAAAAGTTGCCTGATCAATATGTGCGTATTTTTTTAAGTGCCGATGTGTCACTATTTTGGTCTTTGTCTGTTCTGTATAAAATGCTTTAACTAGTTATTTATGGCTTTGTTATTGAAAATATAGCATTGAAGATAATTTCCTCTGGACGTAGGTTCAAGCTGATGTTATCAGTGTCCTTGTTGAGAAGATGGAGATTCTCACCTTAGATTTATTTTCTTGCTTACTTCCTGTGCTCACAGGTTTGCTGGATAGCAAGACAGAAAGGTAATTCTTTATTAACATGGTGTTAGGAAAATTAAATTTTGACTAGGTCTTTATCATTATAAGACTTATTTTTTTATTTATAATGTTTTTCTCTACTGAATTTGTTTGTGTTGTCACCGAATTTGTTTGTGTTGTCACCGATGTTGATACTTTAAAAACCTTTTAAATATATTTTAAAACATCAAGATCAATGTCCACGAATGTATTTTGAAGACACAATAAAAGAACTCTACAGTAAAACACAGTAGAGGATCTAAATTCGTTTTGCTCTTCTTTTGTTGTAGATCATATTTCTTGCTCAATACTACTAAGGGTTTCTTTGACCTATGTTAGGGTGACAATTTTTTGATAGATGTGAAATGGATTTTTTTATCGACGTTTGTTTTTTTTTTGTTGATATTTGTAGTGATTATTATTGTTATCATCGATATGAATATTATTCTTTGTTAATAGTTTGGTTGAGCTTTTTTTCTAATGTTAATTAGGAAAAGTTTTGATCGACATTAACTTAGATTGCTTTTGGTCTAACATTAGCTAAGATAATCCTTTGGCCAATGTTGACCGAAAAGTCGGAAAAATAAAACAATTACAATGTTGTAAAATTAATTTTGATCAATGTTAACCTAAATAATTGTAATGAGATCCATTCAAAGCAATTTTGGTTAATGACAAATGAGTAAAAGCTTTGTTGACTAAAAAATAAGATCAACCATGATCGACTAAAGAGATTGTCAATATTGAATATTGATATTTTATTTATTAACAATTGTTTGATATTCAAATAACTTATTACATTATCCAAAACCAAATAATTTAGATTCTTACCTAAACAAAACATTTGAAAAATATAACATAAAATTATCTTAATTCAAATTCAATGTATTTGCATGTGTTAAAAGATGTGAAATTCTTATCCAAACGAAAGCTAACTCTATTTCTCTCAGTGCAGACATGTGAAGGTGTCATTGGATATGCTGTTGAAGCTTGTTGTTGTTTTCGGTCCAACAATACGTTCAACTATTTCAGCTCCTCCCTCTGTTGGGGTTGATCTACATGCGGGACAAAGGTGACCTTCATCATCAACTATAATGTCGTTTTCACTATCTCATAAAGTTTCTATGTGAGTGAACCTAATTGAAATAGAAAATGTTGGGAACAGACGAGAATGCTCCAATCAATGCTTCATGCAACTGCAAAAGATCCGAATGATTCTTCCAGTATTAGTAAGGTAATCATGTAAATTTTAGTACACTGCATTTATCTGATTTTTTATATTTCTGTTTTTCTTCAGATTTCATTGAGCATCAATTCCTCAGTTTGATTAAACAACTTAATGTTGTTGATTCTTAATCTATCTCATCTCATCACAGACTGTCAAGAATCCCGGTATCAGTTTGAGTCACACCTTAGTATCATATAAACAAAAAACCCTACAAATCCGTTGTTTTAAGGTTTTGGATTGGAAGTGGTGTTTTAATTCCTACAAGGATCAAATCATGACTCATTGGTACACATTAATTCACATCTACATTCCGCAATCTAAGAGTCATGGTTTTTCCTTTCCCCTGGTGTTTTTGGTTGCAGGAGGGGTGGCGTATTGGCCAAGTCTGCTCAAGAGCTAAATTTAGTTCTTCAACAACCTTAACTAAGGTGCTGCTATATGAACTTCAACCAACATATGAATGATTGATTTGGCTTAACATAATAATCATTAGCTGGACTGTGTACAAAACATGAAAGTGGTGATTGTCATCAGATACTTTTAGTGGCAAAAGAAATGTGTGAGATATCTGAATAAATTGTTTGACCTTGTGTTTAGATGCTTGAAGGTGGAAGTGAAGCAGTCATCTAAGTAATTTGTTCTTCAACCCTGCTCTAGCTTTTTGTTCCTAACATGTGCTGGTCTTCACCTTTATGTTTTGTTTCTGAACTGGGTTTTGATGCACCTTGGCATGGACTAGTGCAAAATGAGTACATGTATCAGTCTTCTGTATTTAGTAGCTGTGGAAAATTCCTTATATATGCAATATTTAATGAAATGAAATGTGTCATTTTCATGGATCAAAAAGTACTCAAGCTTCTTCTGTCAGAAAAATGGAGTGATCAGAAATTACAAATCTGATGCTAACTAGATTTACATCTTAGAATGCTCAATTTATTGAATGTACATTGTGAAACCAATTACCAAAGCTAGTCTTGTCTTGAATTCTATTTTAAGCTCGATGATAATTGTAGACTTGTGGAGTTTATCATTATAATACTTTAAAAATGGACCATTTAGAAGAATATTGGAATGAAGGTGAAAAGGTTTGAGTCTAAGAGTTTGGTGAAAAAGTTTTTGTTCTATCTTTGTTGAACGGAGTTTTCTGAGTTGGTAAACATCATTTTTCCCTTTTACATTACAACTACCTGAATAAGACCATCAAGCCATCATTTTAGACAAATAAATTTTGTGGATGTGACTAAACTTGTGTTTTTTTTTATTTCAATGTGTCAGTTCTATTTTAGTAGTAGTTTACTACATAATATTTTTATGGGTGAAGTTAACATAATTTTCTTGGAAAAATTTACCGTTCCTTGTATTCAAATTTCTCATAAAATCGTGGTTTTAAATTACAAGTAATTTTCATTGAGCATTGGATTTTTCACACCCAGCTCAAAAGTTTACTCGTGGGTTCAAATAAATTACATAATAATTTATTTGACCTAAAATAACATGATAAAATTTACAGTTATTTCTTGCTTCTATTTCTTCAAAAATTTTATTTGAAAATTATACTTAACTTTGGCTACTTAGTTGGATAAGTATGAGTAGGTATGTAATTTGCTAGGAAAGCATTTGCAAATTTGGTACAATAAAGACGAAGAATCGAATAAGCTTTATGCTGTATATAGTTTGTTGGCAATTTCTTCCTGCACTCCCATCAATTTCTACCGGCACCAATCATTTTTTTGGAATTCCATTTTTATCCTTGTTTGTTTTATTTGAAATTGCTTCTTCTTGGAGAAACTACTTTGATGAGATTTGGTGTGTTGTGATTTGATTTCTCCCTAAGCTTTGGTGGAGGTGCTGATGATTTGTGAGTACATTTGAATAATATTAACATATATTGCTCAATTGAAATTCTCTTTTTATACGATAATGATTTTGAAGTACATTTGAATACTATTAACATCTATAAATAGTTCTATTATTATATTACTTTCATTTTTATTCTTTAGTAAAATAATTTTTGTGATAATTGTTTGAAATTTTCACATTGACTATCGACTAAAGATAAGACTATTTCATAATATATATATATATATATATATATATATATATATATATATATATATATATATATATATATATATATATAAAAGTAAGATGTAAACTTCATCTTATAAATCGATTTTGTGAAGATAAATTAAACTTAAAACTCACTTTTAACAATAATTAATTATTTAAAATCAAGATATGCATGATGTAAATATTAGTTACCTAGATAATAATTAACTTGTATTTAAGAAAGTGTAAGTATTAAATACCGAAACTATCATGAATATGATGACGAATTTGGATTCTTTACTAAATTTTTTTTTTTTATTATTTCTACAAAATATACTTATAGACATTAATTTGATTGTGATGTTTTAAAATATATTAAAACAAATTTTAAATTCTTTTATCTAATGTATTTTTAATATATAATAAAGGACATTAAAAAAATCTACTGAAATATATTGACTCCAATATGACATATCCAAATTTCACTTATAACCTATAAACCTATAGATGAAAGTATGAGGAGGGATAAGTCAATGCATATTTCTCTTTTTGTTATATGTAAGGAACTATCTCCCTTGATTTTATTATTATTATTATTATATATTAAGCAAATGAATTTATTATTATTATTTTTTGAAATTCATTGTGCTTGAAAATGTATTATGTCATGCATTTATAATGATGGCAATTTATTGGTCCAGGATCATATATGTGTTACAAATTTATCTTTTATAATTGTAATATCAATTTAAGATAATTTTAAATAAAAATTCTAATTATATTTATGAAAATCTTTCAAATTTTAATTTATCTTGTTCATTGAACTTATTTTTTTTCAGACCAATTATAAAATATATATATATATATATATATATATATATATATATATATATATAAGTAAATAATGAAAATATATAATTTAAATTTAAAAATAATTATGTTTACGTTTGAATGATATATGTTGTATTTGAATGTTTTTGAAGTTAATATAGATTATTTGGATGAAAATTTTTAGTTTATTTAAGGAAAACAATATTTTAATGAAATATGATATATAAGTACAAGATGTAGTTAAATTATAAATATATGAATTAACATTTCACGGTGCTACCTTGTAAGCAAAATAATTACACGTTGAATCTTATTCTAATAGTAACTTAAATATTTATCATATTTAAATAAATAAATATGTTATGTTCTATATTTATGTATTAATTTTCAATGAGATATTTATCATATCCAAAAACCTATTTTCTTTTTATCTTTACTTAATTATTTAATCTATTAAACTTTTTAGTTTCTTTATTTTTTTGGATTCTAGTTTTTCTCCAATTCATTTGAACTATACTGATAATATCATTAAAAAAATATTCAATTGATCAATCTATTTTTTAATGTCTAAAAAGCAAAAATAAGTAGCATGCATATATAAATGATATACTACTCGAAGTAAAAAATCTATGATTAAAAAATGCAGAAGGAACGACCATGTTTCGAAATTATTGCCATATAAATATATTGTGTGTATTATATGGGTACTTCTTGCAAATTTCAGTATATTTTACAAGGATAAGGCTGAACTATTTATTAACAAATTTGAATTATTTATGAATATTAGAGATATCATAACGATAAATGATAATATTTATTACATCACACAAAAGCTAACATATAAAACATTGAAGTTTTTGCTTTAATTTCTTTATTAGTTTTAATTTATACAAATCATATTGTATTTAACAGATTATCCACATGCTCCAACTTATTTTTGTTCATTCAAATCTCTGGAATGCATGATAATTCGACATTAAATTCTTGGTAAATTGAATGAATAATTATGTCATTGCGTTGACTCTAATTAATATTTATGCACTGTTATGCCAATGAAATTATATATTTTGAACTGATAATTAAGAAATTATGGTAGATATTTCCTATTATAACAATTAATAAAGCTTAATTGAAAATATAAATTTTCATTAAATAACATTAAAAACAAGCATTTAATTTAAATATTAAATTGACTAAAATACACATTAGTTAAATATATTTTTCATCATTTAATTTATTTGGAGTGAAAATTGAAATCTCTTTGAAACTTTGGTTCACTCTAGTCTTTCAATTCTAGATTGTGTGAACTTAATTCTTTTAGTCAATTTTTATTAAATTTATCTGACGTTTCAAACGCATTTATATGTTAATATTAAAGCGAAAATTTGACAAATAGTGTAAATAATTCAAATGCTATCACCAAACAGTTTAAAAAGTCAAATAAATTTAACAAAATTTGATTAAAATAACTAAATTTGCATAATTAAGTTAAAATTTTAAAGATGAACTAGTTTCAAATTAAACTGAATGAAATTGTCAAACAACTTTCCATTTAAACTAGGTTAAAATACTCATTTGGTCCATATTTTTGTTGAAAAATCTCAAATAGTTCCTAAGATTTTTTTTTAGTCTCAATTAGGTCCATATTTGTGAAAATGTGTAACAATTAGGCTCATTCCGTTAGTATAGAGTTAACGGTGTTAAAGATGTGCCACGTATCAGCTCCACATTTTTTTGAATTTTTTCAAAAAATTTTTAATTTTTTAAAAAAAAAAATTGAATTTTTTGAATTTTTTTTTTAAAATTATTCATGCCACGTGTCACGTCAGTATTGTGTCACGTGTCAAGTCAGTAAGGTGACACGTGTCAAATCATTGTCTGAATCTCAATTTGGTCCATATATTTGTTATTTTTATTACATTTCAGTCCATTTTTTTAAAAAATTTTAAATATATTTATTTTAAATTTTTACAAAATTGTTTTAAAATTTTATATTTAAATTTATAAAATTGTTAATTTTAAACCAACTCTAACATTTGTATATAAATTATTTAAAACAATTTTGTAACAAGTTAAAATAAATATTTGAAAATTTTAAAACAAAATATAAAATAAACTTAATATTATTAAAATGTTTAATAAAAATATCATTATAAAATTTATATAAAAGTTAAATTTGATCTCAGTTTGGAAATGATGAAATTGAAAATTAAAAAAAAAATGGACTGAAATATAATTAAAATAACAAATATATGGACCAAATTGAGATTCAAACAATAACTTGACACGTGTCACCTTACTGACTTGACACGTGGCACAATATTAATGTGACATGTGGCATGAATAATTTTCAAAAAATAAAATTCAAAAAAAAATTCAAAAAAAATTCAAAAAAAATTCAAAAAAATTAAAAAATTCAAAAAAATGAGAAGCTGACACGTGGCATATCCTTAACACCGTTAACTCTATACTAACGGAATGGGCCTAATTGTTACACATTTTAAAAAATATGGACCTAACTGAGATTAAAAAAAATCTTATGACCTATTTGAGATTTTTCAACAAAAACATGGACGAATGGAGTATTTTAACCTTTAAACTATCATCTCTAACCAAACCTTTTAAACAAATATTGATCTTAAAATGTTGAAAATAATTTTTTTTACTAATTATAAAGCCATTATTTACTTAAAATAATTTCAATCTTATTTAATTATTTGCATAGAAATTGATAATAAATTTATGAGCATAAAATTATATAAATATAATGTGTATAATTTACTCGTGTCATCTAACACGTGGCATGACAAAAGTACAAAATTCACATCACACCACGATCCTATGTTGAGAAAATAAATGGACAAAGGTAATTGGGATTGGGATAGGGTTTAGTGATTATTCCTTAATACAACCTAGTAAGTGTTTATTTACTTAAAATAATTTCACTCAAGTGTTATTTAATTATTTACATAGAAATTGATAATAAATTTATGAGTATAATTGTATAAATATATCGTATAATTTACTCGTGTCGTCCAACATGTGATATGACAAAAGTATAAAATCCACATCACACCGTGATTCTATGTTGAGAAAATAAATGGACAAAGGTAATTGGGATTAGGATAGGGTTTAGTGATTATTCCTTAATACAACCTAGTAAATCATTATTTAAGTGTTTAAAAGAGATGTTAACAAAAGTTGGTCTACTTTTGTATATCATAAATTAAATACGTGATTTGACTTTAGTTATTTGTATGAAAAATTTGTTTATAGATGTTTTTATAAATGTGTTATGAGTTTGGATGTTTGTGTAGGTCTTTGATGAACTTTTGAATGCAACACATCTAAATTTTAACTTAATATGTATTTAGTATTTAATTATATGGTTTAATTAGTCGTATGATAACAACTTTTGTTTATATGTATCAGTTTGATACCCGCTTTAAAAAATGTGTTAATCGAGTTTTAACTATTAAAAATGTATCTCAATTAGTCTCTTTCAGCAAAAAAAAATATTAACGCGGTTAATTTTATTCATGACTTTTACCACTAAATTTTAATATAAATATTAATATTTAGTTTCGTAAATTATTTTAAATATCAATATAGTTAACGATATTAATATTTTTTTTTCTGAAAGGGACATAATTGAGTTATATTTTCAAAAATTGAGACACAATTAACACATTTTTAAAAACGAATATCAAACTAAAACATCTAAACAAACATGTATATCATCCAACTGATTAAACTTAATTATATCTTAAATAAATTGAGTTCACCGTAATACAGTAGAAAAAGTTTATGGACAAGAATTAATTATATTGTATTTGGATTCTACTTATATTATGAGGAAATATTAAACAAAATGTATTTTTTCTAAATATAAATAAATTTAGTAATTTGTAGGATACTGTATACACACATTTTACTCAACACTAAAAAAATAATAATAAAAATAAATTACTCATTCACTCGAAGTAGATGTACAAACAAATCTATCTGTAGTTTATCTTGTTTCTCTAACATTAATTTAATTTCGAATATAATTTATATATTAAATATAGAAAATATATCTAAATTATTTTTCTTTCAAAATTGTATGGAGCCAACAGGTAATATTTTAAAAAATAAATACCTTCGCATTTTATTCAATGTTTTATTATATAAAGAAATAATAAATGTACATACTTAATATAATAAATTAGGATGTGTTTGTTTCTAAAAATAAATTTGGAAAAGATTGAGTGAATGAAATTAAGAGTTTATTTGTATTAAGAAATGAAGAAACAAATAAAAATAAAGGAATTTGAAGATAAAACTTGAATTTTTCTTTTTTAAAGATTTGATCGGTATGATAAATATAAAATAATATTTTAATAAATAAAATTATTAGATCGAATCTTTATCTCATAATTAAAATTAGTATAAAATAAAATATAATAATTATTGTTAATTTTAATATTATAATTATTATTAGTATCAGTATTATTGTTATTATTATTAATTTTAGTATTATTATTGATAATATTAATATTATTATTGTTAATATTAATATTATTAGTTTCAATATTATTATTATATTATTAATGTTATTATTATTATTATCATTTTTAATTATTCATAATATTTAATAATAATAATAATAATAATTATTATTATTATTATTATTATTTAAATAATTTTAATTATTAATTTTTACATATTTAAGTAATAAAAATTTTATAACTTAAGAATTTTTTTGCATAAGTACAAAACATGAGACCAGAGAAAAAGGAAAAGAAAATTCAAACAACATTAATAGAAAGTTCATAATTGAATAACAATACTTAATTAACTTTAATTGAAATAATAATATTTGTTAAATGGGAATTTAAAAAAATTGATGAATATTTAGGTAAATACATATACATTGAACTGTCTCTCTCTCTTTTTTTTTTTCTTTATCTCTTCATTCATACAAGGATAGAAATATTTCATTAATCTTCATTCATCATCTTAAACAATAAATCTCTATAAACAAACACAACACTAAAGTCCAAACTAGGTTATGTGAAAGTCTTAGTAATATAGAGGGATATTACTTCTATATCATATCTCACAACTTATCATTCCGAAATTCATTTTTTGAAATATATTAAAAAAATTTGGAAAGGAAAAATCGGTAATCAATTCTATTATGGAAATAATTTTCCGAAACTTTTGATACAGTGCACCAAAAAATTTGATAGGTTGATCAGGCCCAAACTGATCAAATGTATTATCTACTATTGTTATCTTTCAGTTATTTTTCTATGATTATCTTATATTATCTTATATTATCTTATATTGGTTATTACCTAGATTTATGGGCTAATCAATTCTATATACCTCATTATATTAAGTGAGTCCTTAAATAATACTCGCATGCACTCTTTATTCATTTATTTATTCATACTTTCTTATTAATTTATGCATGTAGGTGGATGAGCAAGTTACTTGATAGTAATAACATAACACCATAAAAAACTTATCTTCATCTTCTTAAAGATTCTTCGACAATTTTTTATATATAAAAAAGAAAAGAAAAGAAATTCAAAATAGTATAAACAATATTACAAAAAAAAAAATCATATAAATAAAATAAAATAACAAATAGAAAAACAAAAAAAACTGAAGATAAGAAATAAAAAACCACAATTGCAGTATCGACCCCGCATTTGTCATTATTCAAGCACAGAAATTCAAATTTCAGACATCCAAATTTGGCAGTGGGCAAAAGCGCGCAATCTCGAAAGAGAAACGGCAAAAATAATAAAAGAACAGGAGGAGGAACAAAAAAGCAGAAAAAGGGTAAAACGGTGATTTCACAGAAAAATCCCCCAAATTTATAAGACAGAAGAATACATAGTTTGAGAAATTGAAAATACAAGGCTACACCTACACGACATTCCTGATTGTCGTCCATTGTTGTTGTATGATGTGTCCCTTCATTTTATTCTATTTTTATTTTTTCATTTTACCCCGTGTTTCTTCTTCTCTCAATCCACCATCTTCTAACATTTAATTAATTTTTATTTCTTTTCCCAAACAAACCAACCACCCAAAACCGCCACTCTCCGCCGGGAAACCAACCTCCTATCCCTTATTTCCGCCGTGCCACACCTCCAAAACCTGTTTTCTCCTCCCTCGAGGCATTCTCGTTCCATTTCCGTTGTGTCTGTTATTTATTCTCCGTTGCCGTGGGGTTAGTCGGGGTAGTAGCGTTTTTTTTTACGACTTTGCTAACGTGAGCCGCGAGCGTAGGATTAGGAACTTAGAGAAAAAAAAGAGGTAGTCGCGTTTGCTTCAATCTCCAACGTACACGCGTACGGCTATGGGAGCAGAGTTGGTAGTGACGTGGAACACGTGGGAGGAGCTTCTCCTCGGTGGAGCTATTCTCCGGCACGGGACCCGAGATTGGACTGTCGTCGCCGCGGAACTCAAGACCCGAACCGTTTCGCCATTTAGTTTCACTCCCGAGGTATGTATAAAGTATTAGATTATATTTTAGTGTATTTATTTATTATTTATTCATTTTTTTTATTTTATTCTCTTTCCTTCTTTCTTAAGAATAAAAAAGACTGGTTAATTACTTTCGCTTCGGTTTCAAAACCGTTACGGGTCATTATTGACCGACCCACTGACCTAATCTCATTGTCTAGCATAGTCGCACGCATGTGATTATTATTATTATTATTATTTATTATTTTTATTAATATAGTATTAAATGAAACGAGATGACTTTATTATATTTATTTATATCTTTTATAGTCAACGTGGGGTTTAGAGTAGAGCTTTTTGATGGGGGTTTTTCTTGTATTGTATTTTATTCCAACAAACATCGATTGTGACGCCTAAAACCTTTGTTTGTGTATTGGATTTTGCTAACGTGTTTTGCGGGGACTGGATGCTGTTTTACGTGCAATTCGTTTTGTTCACTTTATCGATTTCGTTACGCTGCTTATATCATCACCAGCATATGGTGATTGAGATGGCGTTAACCCTATTACTCAATTTGTTTGCTGATAATAACTCATATCTTTCAATTTTGGTTTATGTATTAGAAATAGTGAAATTAATCATTCGGACGTGTGATTATAGCTTTTCATTTATTTTCAACTTTGATTTGAATGAAAGCCCTCAATTGAATTCGTAGACCTACCTACTTTAACGCGTCCAAATAATTTCCGTAGCAAATTATGTTGATATTAAGTTTCAACAATTATAATAATGGTTCAGTACTCGGACTTTATGCGTAAAATTTGCTCCGTGTTGCGTTTATATAACCTATAAAATTCAGTGAAGTTAGATGGGGGTGGGTACGAAAATTTAAAAATCCTATTACCAAATCCAACACAATGGATTAAATTTGAAATCCATGTACGTTGAATTGAACAAATTTGGTCTTAAAACCATTTTATTTATCAAATTTGGTTTGGTTTTGATTTAGATGTAATCCGTTGGGAATGTCCTAACTAAGGTGGTCAAATCAAAGATTCTCCATCTGGGATTTGAGGCAAATGTTATTTATTGTAGGCCAACTAAAGATGTCTAAACAATCCATTAACATTGACATAAAGTGATTTGGATTGTGTGGATATAGATTTGTTTTCAATTATTTGGACTTTTTGCACATCCCTAGAGTTAGCATTATGTTTAGTTGTATAACTTATCCTTAAAAGTTGGTGCACAAGAAATCTAGTACTATGCTTTATGGTAATTAAGATTTGTATTGAGAATCTTGTTTAATTAGAATCCTGAGCAAGGTGAATTTAGTATGGCCCCTTGTTTTGCTGAATGTTGAGATGGCTGAGTAGTAAATCTTTATATATATATATATATATATATATATATATATATATATATATATATTGGTAACTTCTAGCATATTTACATGTCAAACATGTGGCTCGCTATATTGCTGCTCTTCATTCTTTTACTGTTAAGTGTGAAGGAAAAACTTTTGATGAACCTTCATTTGATAGGGGACTGATGTATGTCAGGGACTTTCTTTTTTCAGGTTTGTAAAGCCAAATATGAAGAGTTGCGACAGCAGTATTCTGGGTGCATGTAAGTAATAATTATTTTTTGAGTTAGATTTAATAAAATGCATCCTGTAGATGGCATTGAAGTTGTGTTGTATCTCAGTGTATTATGGTTACATGACATTATCAGGGCTTGGTTTGAGGAGCTTAAGAAGAAAAGAGTGGCAGAACTTAAGAGAGACTTGGAGCTATCTGAAGAATTAATCGGGTTAGTTACGTGGCCATATTTCTGTCTGAGATTTTGTAAGACAGCAAAGTAACATTATGAGACACAACAAACCTCAATTTCTCCAAGCTTTTTGTTTACTGAAATGTCCAAAAAAAACTCAGTTTAGCTTGCACATACTACACCCTACTGCCCCTGGCGTAGTGCAGTGTGAAATTCTGACCACAGAAGCTAGTGTAGAAATCACTTTTCACTGTCGTAATTACCAGCATTTGGGGTATAATTATATTCAATATATTTGTTTCAGGTCCCTTGAGTTGAAGCTTGAATCCCTCAAGACTGGAATGGACGAGAAAAGAGTTGATTGCCATGTTGATGATGGCTCAGTCGGACCCGAATTACATGTTTCGTTGGAGAAATTGGATAGAGTTGTTCCTTCTGCAAAAGAGATGTCAAAGGATGGACTATCTGCTGGGAGTTTCACACATGAAAGCCAGACAAACTGGTCTCATGAATGTAAGGTTCCAGCAATGTCATGCGAAGATGTGGAGACCAAGCCTGAAGTTTCAGGGTCTACTGAACAGGAGAAAGTTTTGAATGTAGATAAGTCGACTCACACTATATATGAAGGACAGGGAGGGTGTTTGAAAAAACGAAGAGGGAAGAGAAAGAGGAAGGATTGTGGCAAAAATACTAATGAAGCCAGTGTAAGAGAAAGTGACTTATCAGCTGATGTGTGTAAAGAAAGTTCTACTAGCAACTGTGATGAGATCGAAAAATCTTCTGGTAAGGATGAGGCAAAAGCAAACTTCAAAAAGGATGAAATTAAAGATCTGATGGAGCTCTTGGATTCTTTTTTGTCTGTTCAAGGTGCTTCTGCCTTCTGTCGTAGGCATGATAGTCAGGTATGTGTAACGTAAGAGATCTCATTCTACTCAATAATAATTGGCAACTTTTTTTCACCTTGTAATGCTTTTTAATCACAAAGGTCCACCAGTTTCTTAGACGCGCATGCTCTAAAAAGGTCCACAAGCGAAACTTTCATAGTTTCCATTCCTTTTGAAACTGTTTAGCAATGAATGATAGATAGGGATATAGTTTTTAAGACTTAAGGCAAGGAATAGGCAGTGATGTGATTCATTATACTTAAGCACCACTTTTTGTACAACAGAAACGAGGAAGATACAAGAAAACAGTCCGGCAACACATGGACTTTGACACTATAAGGTCTAGAATCAACAATGGAACAATCAAGTCCATGATGGAACTTATAAGAGACTTGCTACTATTGACCAACAATGCTATATTATTCTACTCCAAGATCACTCGTGAATACAAAATTGCTCTAAAACTGAGAGACCTTGCCATCAAAACATCGGCAGAGAAACTCAAGTTTTTGAGCAGCAGCAATGCCTCAACATCATTACCTGTGCCTGATCCTCAAGTGAAAGTCAGAAGCATGAGCACATCACCTGTGCGTGATCCTCCTGTGAAAGCCACAAGCATTACCGCATCACCTGTGCATGATCCTTCAATGAAAGTCAGAAGCATGCGCCCCGGTAACCGCAAGATTGTTGCAAAGGTAGCTGGTGGCAACAGCTCTGCCGAAAGGGTCTCACTTAGAGCTAAGAAAGAAGCTAATAAAGTAGAATCTCCATCTTCAGTGGAATCCTTACCCATCAAGAAGGCTTTTGGTGGTAGAACAAAAAAAGTTGTACGTGAAAGTGCAGGTCAGAGACATGCAACTCCAAGGAAGGGAAGGAAAAGAGGGAAAACAAAGTGAGGATTTCGCCATCTTAAAGGGTCTCTGTACAAAGGTTTGTTTACCCTTTTTTTTGCATCCAAAAGGATTAACTTTCATGCAAACCAGAAGGAGCTGCTGCACCAGGCAATGAACTGGCTAGTTCAAGTATATTATATTATATTATAAATATCTCTAAATTATGAATAAAAAAGTAGTTATATTATAAATCACAGTAACCAATCTAGAGAAAATTTCAAACTGTACTAGGTACTTCTGGTAAATCTTTTGTAAGTTGTAAATGCAGATTTTGTTTTTAACAAAAGAGAAGTATACTAATTTGAATAGACAGAAAGTTATAAATTAGCATATGCTAAGATGTTTTTTTGGTCCCTTCTGTCATTATCTAAAAGGTTTCTTCTGTCGATTTTATAGTAACACGTTAATATTTTTAATTTTAAAATCATGATTGTGTTGGACTGTGTAATGCAATTTGAAGAGTTAACATGACCCGATGGCAATAAACCACTTGATTTTGTCTTTGTGCTTGTCTCTAACAACTGGTATCGATTTAACCCTTCCATTTTTGTGATTTGTATTTTATTCATTATTTGTTTAATAAGACATGCCCTGGTTGTTGATAAGATTTTTCGTGTAGACTTTTGTGTCTTTTAAGTATATTTTATGCAGTTAAAGTGTGTAAAGGAAAAAAATGATAATAAATTATTTAGGGTGTCTTGTGCTTAATTTGATGTATGAAAAGGAAGAACTAGACTAATCACTTAGAGAGAATAAAGTGTTCTCACCCTAATTTTAACGTTTAGTATATATTCATAGATCATGCATCCATTACCAAGAGAGTTTCCACTTGATGAATATGCCATTTTTTTTTTTCAAAAAAAGCTTGAAAATATGCTAACAACCATCTTTTTTTATATATATATTTTTTCCCAAGTCCGCAATAGTATCAAAGTGTTCCTCAAGAATCATTCTTTCATGTGACAATTATTTTAGTATATATTCCCTTATGGATTACTCCAACCAAACCATATTATGGAAGACATTTTGAAATGGTTTTCACCGTTAAAATGGCGGAGAAAACAATTCGAAATAGCAATAAAGGAAGCATAGGTGAAAAATTCACATGAAAAAGAAAACCCAAAACCATATGTTAAAGACCTTCTTTGTTTCAACAAGAATGTTAACTATTTTTTTTAACATAAATAGGCATAGTTGTATGATCTTTATTGAAGTGAAAGATTAAATTTTAATTGACTTGTCAATTAAGAATAAGCCTCGTGCTATACTTCCATTTTTCTAAACACATTTCCATCTTATTTCTTTGATTGAGAAAAATTATATCTAAAAAATAAAATAAAAGAACTTTTAATTAGTTATGTGGATTGTTTTTTAATTATATTTTCTTATTGATCTAATTTTGAATAATCTTTGAAAAAATAATTTTTATTTCTTTTTGTAGTGGAAAACGTTAAGTGTATCGTTAAGTGTATCGTTCTCTTTCAAGAAACTTGTGCAATGCATAACAATCTAGCAATTAACAACTCAATTAGACACAAAGTTTACAAAAACATTAAGAAATTTTTATTTTCGTATTTTTATCAAATAGTTGGTGTGCAACAAGAAATTAACATAGTGTATTTTCAATTTGTCAAGATTAGACTTCAACCACTTCATTTTCATGTATTATAAATTATCTTAATTTCATATTCATGTTAAAATCAACCTACAAAAATACTCAAAACTTATAACTTATTCATGAATGTAAATAAGAATAAAACAACTAAATTTCAAAACAATGCAAAAAAAGAAGAAGATAAACTTGAGAATTAAACAAAATAAATAAAAATTGTGAAAAAATTAATTTTATTCACAAAACTTAACACCAAATATAAAATAACAGTTATCATTTTTTTTTTACATTCAAATTATACTTTTTGTACCACATTTTTATTTTCATAACACAATAAAAAGTATTTATAAAACTTTGTTTTGTTTTTCATATTTTGTAAAATTCTATTCAAAATATTAAGATTTTTTTTGAAAAAAAAAACATTACATAAAGTGTATTTCAGAATATAAAAATCGAAGAGTGTGTGTATATAAGCAACCACCATTTGTTATAGTCATATAAAAGTCCTTGTTATGTGATACCCATATTAGTATTTGGAATCATTTTTGACCAAAATCTTACAAGTCAATATGAGACACGGCAGCACCGCGCCACTCGCAGCGGAACCACCGCAACCCCAACCTTCACTGTCCAATTCGATTCCTCACCGGAGGAAGAAGCGCAAGCGCAGAGTCGCCGCCACTTCCACTTCCATTTCCTCTGAAACCAGCTTCGCCAATGGTTCCGACCAGCTCAAGAATCGCATTCATGACGCTGCTGTTGAGTGCGAGCAGGAACCTAAAGCGGAACAGAGTAAAGCCACTTATCCTTTGGTGGAGCTAAGGCAGAGAAGCGTGAAAGGTGGCGAGAGTTTGGGAAATTCGGTGGTTACAGCCGTCGATGCAGGTGATGTTACGGAAGTTTGTTCGATTGCAGCGGCAACATCGGAGACGGCGGAGTCGCTGGAGTTAAAACGTGTTTTGGAAGATGATTGGATCTGTGAGTACAATCTGGCTAATACTTTTTTGGAAAAAAAAATAGTCAATTTAGTTGTAAAATATATGCCATGGTATAAAATTAGTTTCTTGCAATGGGTAAATTGAAAGGGGATAAAAAATGACCATATATGGTCTATCTCTTATACTTCTGATTATATTTATTTGATAACTAATATTTTTATTTGTTTTCTATCTTTTAAGTTAATTTATTCTTGCTTTCCAAAATCATGATGTGATGTGGAAAAGCCTATAGTGCTTAAAATATTATCGTAGATTTTCAAACTGGCTTCTGTTAGTTCTTTCATGACATTTAATTTATATGCTCTTGGGTATTTAGTGTAAAGTGGTTGAAATTATGAAAATTCAAAAAAGTGAATTACAATTTGTGAATTACTTTAGTCCACAAATCTCTGATTTAATGATATTCAACCCAATTTTTAAATATTAAAATTAACAATAAGGGATTAAGTTTAAAAACTAGCATAAAAGTATTGATGATTATAAGAATATATTTGAAATTTCCTTAGTTTTAAGGAGCTACATGACAAAGTTTAACACTTTTAAATACTAGAATGATCATTAATCATGAGAGTTGAATTTCTATGTAAAAATATTTAAACATTAACTAAAATTTCTTTCTAGAGAAAAAATGAGTAGTTAATGTATAAAATTTTTTACAAGTATTTGGTTTGGTGTGGGTGGAAAGAGGAAGAAATTAAGAAAAAGAGATTAAAAAGTAAATAATTTGAATTAAGAAAAAGTGAGTGAAAAGTTACAATAGATTATATTAATATTATAGAATAAATTTGGTTTTATATTAATATATTTAAAAAAAAAAATTCAAAATTTTTTTTAAATAGTTTAATGTAAATTAAAATGTAAAAATATTATAAATCAAAATTAAAATAAATTTTAAATTGAAATAAAAAAACTATTACAAAACTTTAGCCAAAAAGTTATATTTTAGAATACAAACAGATTAAAATAAATTATTTATAAGATATCAAATTTAAATTAATTATTTATATTTTATTTATTATTGAAATATTTTTTTTTCTAAAATGTAATAAAATATTTTACTAAATATCAATAATATAATTATTAAAATAATTAGATAATCGGTTATACGTTGGATTATCAAACTTTCTTTTTAAAGTTTGGTGTTACAGTTTTGTGTTTGATTTTAGTGTTTTTAAGTTTTCCAATACATTGTTTTTACAGTTTTTGCTTCACCGCGTAAACAGTACATTCCTAAATTCACACATCCTAGAAGAGAAATCACCATGTGATTCTTAAGGACTTTTACGTTAATTATGGTAAAAGTCAACAAACTTATCCTATACTAATTTGTGATTGGACAATAGTATGATAGTGCATAGAATATTTACTATTTTAACTAATAATATATGTGAATTCATATAATGTTGTGCGTGAGAGTGAAAATATAAAGTTCTGGCCTGTATCCCTGTTCTCTTCCTATGTTTCATCTGTTCATTAATCAGTGATCAATCTGTAATTTGATTATTTCTAGAAGTTTGTTGCGTTCCTTATCGTTTGTCTTGTTTTGTTAAGGCATTTATCCTTTACAACGTGTTTTCAGCGAACAAGTCACCCATGTCATACTTTTTTGAGAAAGTGTACAACGGAAATTCTGTATGGAGCACAACAATTATTGGGGATGAAAAGGGACGAGAAAGAGTTTATGACACTATCTTCCGTTTGCCATGGAGATGCGAATTGGTATTTGGTTTACTTTTGTTTGATTCGTTGAAAAAGAAGATTAATAAAAGGGAACTTTGTATGCCGTTCACAATGTCGTCTAGAGGTGGACTTCAGTCCACAGTTTACATGCTGTATTTTTCCTCATAATTAAAAAATCAGAATAAAATGTAGAAAGGATGTAATCTGAAACTGTTCACCTACTATACTTAATTTATGTCTGGGTATTTTTATTAAGATATTCTACCCTTTAAGTTATGATTTCTCAAACATGGAATGCATTATTGCAGCTTATAGATGTTGGTTTCTTTGTCTGCTTCAATTCATTTCTGTCATTGTTAACTGTCATGCCCACAAGAATGCTGATGACCGTTTGGAGGCTTCTGAAAACAAGGTTCACCGTTGTTCTTCAATTTTCTTCTCGTATTAGTACTTTAGTGTTTGCTAAGTATTCTTACATTTGTGAGGATTTCGATGACGGATTAATCTTGCATTTGTTGTTGTGATTTAGATGATGGACTAATCCTCTAGAGCAATGTTTTTAGTATTATTCAGTTTCATAAATAAAAAATTTCTTTAGGGGAAAGAGAACAGGGTGTTTCTATTTACCTGAGCCACCCAGATTAAATAGTTCATTTAATGACACAGTAATAATATATGCCTGATTTTTTTAAAATTATAAGTGGATTGCCGTGGTCCTGTGTTTACTGAAGAGTTGGAACCAATCTCCCATTTTATGGTACAATATGCTAATTTTTGTGCTTTGATTTATATGCTTTTATACAGTGCTCTTGTTCTGTTTTAAGATTTGTGGTTGCAGTTCAGGATTTTTCAGTTTTACACTCTGACCTTATCATGCAGGAAGTTCAATAGGCCATCAACAATTGAGTTTTCAGATTTTAGCTGTTTTCTTATTTTGGCTTGTGGAGTCACTGTTTTGCAGCAAATAGGTATAATGATAGTATGCTTTCATAGTTTTATATTTTATGTTTCCTTTTTGCATTCATCACGTTCGGTTTATTACTTTGTTTTTATAGTAAATTTATTTAAAGTTCCCTGCATTAAAATTTGTTCTATTTAGATATCAGCTTAATATATCATATGATCCGTGGTCAAGCAACAATCAAGTTGTATGTGATCTACAATGTGTTAGAGGTGAGTATGAATTAATCTTTGAACGTAAGTTGTACTGATTAATTAGGTCTCCACACATGCCAAATTTCTGGACTTCTGAATGTAATTAGATCATTGTTTGGCATTTTTTCCATCGATAGTGGTCATAACTAGTGTGATCAAGTGGATATGCCATGATACGAAGGATATCTTTTTGTATGTGAATCATGAATGTATAAATGGTGTAATACATATGTATAAAACGGCCTTTTGGTTTTTGAACAACTCATTTCACTAATCACACTTCTAAAAAATATAAGCTTTTTCTGTCTTCTACATTCTGTTAATTGCATATGGGTCATAATTATCTTGACTTCTGAACTGAAGCTTATAGTGACTGGTCCTTCAACCTTCTTGTGCAGATATTTGATAAATTATGTCAAAATTTTATTGGGGATGTGCTGCAAATGCTATTTCATTCAGCCGAAGAGCTTGCAAGATGCCCCCCAGAAACACAAAGTATGAGATTCTGGATACGGAGATTTATTTCTGACCAAGTTTTAGCCGTTGTTACTTCAAATATCCTTTTTCTTTGAGTTGATAATTTTTTTATGTCTAATTATTTCATCATATGAAGACAATGGATAAAACAAAAGTGCTGGTTATTTTCCTTGACTAGCTGTACTTGTTCATTCTGTTATCTTATTAGTTCAGGCAATCACTTTATCAGCCTGTATTGTTTCTCACTACAATGCCCTGCCAGCATTGCTGGTGTCCAATAATTTTGCTGAGATAAAAAGCTATGTGTTTAAGGGATACAGTAAGGATAATGTTCACAGTATGGTGTACTCTGGTGAGTTATCTTTCTTCTTGTAGTTGTTTTCTCTTTGATTGCATTGTTTATTCATCTTTTATGTGGTCTTATATTCTTTCATTATTTTCTTTGCTCATTGATCTTATTGCTGACTAGCAGATTCCATAGAGAGATTCCATATATCAGCATTTATCTTATTTGTTTTGGCTCAAAATATTCTGGAAGCAGAAGGACCCTGGTTTATAAGCTTTATCAGTGTAAGTTTATTTAAATTTATAGCACCTAATATTGCAGGAGTTTATCAAGGGGAAATAAATTTCATTGTGCTTGGTTCGGTCTTGCTCGTATCACAGTTATTTTTGATGGTGCAGAATATCCTCTTGGTTTATGTATTTGAGATGGCTATCGATGTGATCAAGCATTCATTCATTTCCAAATTCAACAACATTTCACCCATCGCATATTCTGAGTTTCTTGAAGTCCTATGTAAACAGGTATTAATTTGATTTCACGTGCATGTTAGTTCTGCAATATGATTTCTAGTTACTGCATAAATTCGAATTGTACTCGGAAGCAAGAATGTTTTGTTGCAGAAAGCGGTTGTATACGATTGACTGCTGTTTTTGTTTTGTAGACTCTACATATGCAAACTGAGGATGCCAAAAAAAAGTTGACTTTTGTCCCTCTTGCTCCAGCTTGTGTGGTAAGCACGAATTTAGTGCCCTTTTTCTCCTTGGTTTATGGCTGGTGATGGATTTCTGTTACCAATGTTTTTGGTTTATAGGTCATTCGAGTTCTGGCTCCAGTTTATGCTGCAAACCTTCCTTACAATTCCCTTTCATGGAGGCTATGTTGGATTCTGTTATTTTCGGCAATAACTTACATTATGCTAACAAGCCTCAAGGTTCTAATTGGCATGGTTCTACAGAAGCATGCCAGATGGTATGTTAATCGCTGTCAAAGGAGGAAGCATCATCTTCATGCAGATTAACTTGTGGGGCATGTGCAGTAATAGTCATCATATCAAAGGAGGAAGCATCATCTTCATGCAGATTAACTTGTGGGGCATGTGCAGTAATAGTCATCATAAGTTGTGCATTTGAGGTTTGTAAATGATCATGTATGTACATTATAGACATTTTCATTCATCGTCTTCTATATGATGTACACTAAGCTAATAGTTTATTAGAAAACAAAATGTCTTAGTGCTGTTCTGTAGCTTCTACCTTATCCATGCTTTTTGAATTTATCTGTGCCATTTTTTGAATTTAAAGTTTAATTGAAGATGTTTTCTTCTTTATTAGATGTTGCAATTACGGACATTTGACAACTGGTTGAATTTTTTTTTTTTTTTTTTTTTTTTTTTTTATGTTTTCTTTAATGATTTATTATATTACTTTACATTTTTTAAGTTGATCTTAAGTTTTTATCTTATAATTTTGTTTATTAAAAGATTTTAACTTTTAATAATTTTAAATATTTAATCTTATTATGTTATCAGTTTCTTATTAAATATCGATGCTTAATGAGGCATGTAAGAAATCAACATGGTATAGGAAATTGTAGTTAGAAGAAATTTATATCAGAGTGGCTAGATTATCAAGCAATTAAGATATTGTGGCAAGTGTTTAGTCCCCAAATTAAGTGTAGTCTCTGGTAGGTTTGATATGAAAATTCTCATATACTACTTATAGTCATATATTACATTAAATATTTAGTTTACCCTTATTTAATTTCCTTCTAAATACATATAACATCATCAACATATATTTCACACACCTACACAATGTCTTGTTGAATATATTATAATTAACTTCACTTTTATATATATATATATATATATATATATATATATTTAAAATTAAGTGAAAGATAAAAGTATAAAGAAAAAATTATTAATATTATGTCTTACATTTAAAAAAGGACAATTAAATAAAAATAAAAAAAACATTAAAAAATACGGCATTGGAAAGGTCAAAAGTAGCACAATTCAATGTTTGCTATCTTGGAATAAATGCAGCCATGTCTGTGCTGAAATTCAATAAGCATTTATAGGTTGGACAAACCAATTTAAAATCCATAATAATAAATATCAACTCTGGACAAAAGCCAAGTGAGCCTCAAACAAAAATTGTTCTTCACTTCCTGCTTCTTAAATGTTACTCAAACTATTTCCATAAATTAATTTAATTATGGCAATAAATGAAAATTTTCATATAACTTCTGAATTATAATTAAAATAATTACTCCCTCCTTTTTACTTTATGTGTTTAATTTTTTTATAATTTTTCTAGTTGATTGTCAATTATATATTTTAATATAATAATTATAATTTTGTTAATATGGCTCTAAGGATATCTCTATAGTAAAAGTTATGCTAGAGATCATGCATTTAAGATGTGGATCGTCTAAGTATATGCTTATATCACAATAAATTTAAAATCTTGGACCTTAAATAAGACCCTACATCATAAAAATAAAAAATCATTTTTTACATTAAAAAACAATTTTTATTTCAGCTAAATATTTCATAATTATAGATATTTATGGAATAAAGTGTAAATAACATGTTATTGAACTACATCTTGTCAAATTTTTACATTGGATGAAAAGTAGATATAAAATCTTAAAAATAATATGACTTGATAAAACTTAAAAGAGAAAAAAATGAAACTCGTGTTATAGCTTCTGCAATGAACATGCCTAAAGAAACACTCACACTAATCTAAGTTATTTTATTATTAACCATAACCAAAACAGGTTAGAATGCTGGTATCCATAAATATGCTTGTAAAAGAAGATGTAATATTGTTTGTTTTTAAATGTGTAATAATAACGAAAATAAAACAGAAAAAAATATAGGAATGTTTTAATAAAAGTTTTCTATTCTCTTAACTCCAAGGTCCATGACAAAAGAGTGTCCAGAATATTTTTAAATTAAAAAATACTTTTTAATATTATTTTATACTAATTCCATAAGTAAATGGAAATTATTGCTTTATTATTATTTTTAAAATAAAAATGTGATACATTATTGACGTTTATATTGTAATTAAATGTCAGACTTACTTGAGTATGTTGAACAAAATAAATTTAAAAAATGTGAATTTATTTTGTTAAAATCAAATAATTTTAATGTATTATGTAACATCCCAAAATTAATAACGATATACAAATCTTAGATAGTTACTTGATTGATACGAGTTAATTAATATGTATATATTTATGTATCAATATATTTGGTTTTACATTTTTACTAAATCATTTTAGTTTTTCATGATACTAGTGAGTCAATTCTCTGTCATAGGTTTTAGTTGGTTGATGTTTAGAAGTTAATATATATATATGTATATATATATATATATATATATATATATATATATATATATATATATATATAAATAAACACAAACACTATAAGTCTATGTATTTAAAAAAGGAAAATAATATTATAACTTAGTTTTTTAGTCTCATTTTTTATTCTCTGACATAAATTAAAATGGATCATTGATTAATGTATTATTATACTTTTTTTTGAAATAATCATTGACTCACATTAAACTACGTAATAGAATAAAAAAATGAAAATCATAATATATTTTGCTTTAAAAAAATTAGACTTCAAATTTTGAAACATACCTTATCTTCTTGAGATAGATGTAGTATTTTAAAAAATTTAATTTAATTATTTTAAAAATTGACAAAATCCGTTGTTTTGTATGAACATATTGATACAAGTCAAATACCAACATATACTCACATGAAATATTCAATTAAGAGGTATTAAAGTCACAATGATTGACCATAAAATAACACAAAGTAGACAACGGGATTTGAATATGTGCAAAGAAAGTAGTTAGTAACCAAAAGAAAAAATAAACACAATAAATAGACTACGCGATTCAAATATGTGTAAAGAAAGCATTCACTAACCAAAAAAAAAAAACATCATGTGTATAAGTAATAGTAGTTTGCATCTTTTTAACTAAGTGGTAAATTTTTTTATGATATTTATATGAACTAAATCATCTTAGAAAAATAACCAAAAAATATATTATAAGAAAATAAATTAATGATTTCTTTACTAAAAAAGACAATAAAAATATTTGAAGAAATTATTAAGAAAAATATAATATTTTGAACTAAAATTGTCTTAAATGTTAGGTCTAATTCAAATAATAAAGTAATCATTACATTAGCTAATATCCAATGACCTAACTCTATGGGATTTCTTCCCTCTATGTACGACCAATAATTTAAGTCATATTCAACCTAACTTCTCCCTTAATTTCTTTTAAAAATTAAAACTAGAAATAATTTTTTTAAAATAAAATATGTTTGCCTGGTCTATACTTAACTTAAAAAAAGTTCCTTATAAATTAAAGTTTGACTGATAAAAATTTAAGCGCATCTCCTCCAATAGAAAAATATTATTAAAACAAAAGATATGTCAAACTTATTAAATCTGCGAACATTATTTTGATTACTGACATTTGGTATTCTTTAATCATATTATACAAAATTCACTTCATCATAATGCTAATGAAAATGGAATGAAGTTGGAAAGAGAATGCTCACATTATGTACACTTAGGTTATCTATGTAAAAACTTGTTTTAGACAAGAGTTTTAAATCAAATGGCGAATTATAATGGTATTTTAAGGTTATAATAACAAATTAAATAATTTTATTTTTCATTTATTTCAAAATAATAGTGTTCTAAAACTAAAGATATCTAATTTTTCTCTATAGTTTTTTAGGATGTTTAAGAGTTAATTTTATTTCTTTGAACCATGTAAGCTAGAAAGCATCTTATATCAACTAATGAAAATTTCAATTTGTATAAGTTTTAAATTCTTAAATTTTTTCTCTTATCTTTTTTGTTTTATGTGAGTTTTGATGTATAAGTAGGGATGTGAAGGGGATGGGTAAGATACGGGTAATACTTTCTCGTACCTTATCCGTTGGATAAATATTCGTCTCATACTCGTATCTATATCCATCGGACTGCATAATTTTTTAATATTCATGGATACTCACGGGTACTCGAGGGTATTTACAAAAAAAAAATAATAACATAATTTAATCGTAAATTCAAATAAAATACAATACATAACATTTATAAATTTTAAACAAAGTCTAAATAACTCATTTAAATGATGTTGAATGACAGTTTACAAAGAAATGATTTTTTTTAAAACTAATTGATAAAAAAATAACTCATTCAAAATCAATATATTAATATTTTAATCATTCTTTTTTAAATTTAAATTAGAGTATAGAGGGTACGAGTATCCACATGTACGAATATTATGATACTCGTACCAGCCCCGTTAACATGCGAGTATTAAAAATATCCATAACCATTACCCGCGAATATTCATTTACAATACTATTTTCTACCCGTTGCGAATTTTATATGCGGGTACAGATTTTTTTGACATCCTTATACCTAACCTCCTTACTTTTATGAGTATGAGATTATTTATATTATGTTGTGTGTTAGGATTGATTTTGTCAAAATCTTTATTGGATCTTTGAGTATTTCGGCTATTTTTCATTTAATAATTACCTTACCTTAAAGATTAAGACAATTATTGGTAAGAGAAGTTAACATGAACTATGTAATTTGATATCATAGAAAATCTCATGAAGGAATTATTTGATGCAGAAAAATGAAATAGGAAAGTGCAGATTTAACTCTAGTTTATAAATGTAGAGAATTTTCATTTTGAAGGTATAATAATTCTCACATTGATTTGTTATAAGTGTTAGATTGTTAGAATAAAAATTTTAAGTTGTTTATGATTGGTGTGAATGTTTGTGAGAATGGATGTGTCACATTTAATTGCTACTAAATTTAATGATGTTATTATATGAAATCTACTTTTGCGTTTACTTTTCACATTTTTGTCTGGATTGAAGACCTTTTTCTATACTAGAATGTTATCTACATATACCACTCAAGTTACAAGTTGGTTGCTTCAATAATATTTAAACAATAAAAAGTTAATCTTTATCTTTATTTTTGACGTGATTCAGTGTAAGTTGTTGATTTATAAATAAAAATATAATGATATATTAATCGATTATTCATGTGAAATATCCAAAACTTTATTCTCAGTTTTTATTTTTTCATTTGTATAATGGTTTATATTAATCTAAGAGTAATGGCATATTTTTCTTTTCCAATGCTGATTTTCTTTTTTCAGATATCATGTCTTCATTTAATTACTCTTTTAATCTTGAAACTTGATTTTCTTCGCTTAGAATCCTGATAAATCGCATCAAATTAAAGTTATCTTTAATTGAATTTTAATATTATACTTTAAAAGTATTGTATTCCAATTTTTGTAGTTAATAAAATAGAGCTTTCATTAATGGTATAGATATTCCCTCTTTAATTTGTTTTTTATTTATTGATCACCCCTTAATATTAAGAGTTTTATATGTTTAAAAGTCTCTAAACTTAATAAAATTATAAGTAAGAAAATAAAAGGAAAATAAAGATTGGGAAAATCAGTAATCAATATCAATAATAAAATAGAGTCAAATTTTTATAAAATAGACTCAGTCAATGAATTTAAGTTATAAAAACACTTAACTATTTGTTCAATTGTTATCAATAGAGGTAAAGTTGAGTACCCATGCATTTATTTTTTTAACATTATTATTTAATTATAACATTATTTTTAGTGATTATTATGAATATTAAGAAAATTGTCACCTATATAATTTGTTATTAAACAGTAATATAATATTTAAAATTATATATATTATTCAGCGAAAAATAAATATTAAAGGAATTCTTTGAATAACTTCTTCCAACTGAGTTGATCAATATCTTTAATAAGAAGAAAAATGTGTTAAACTGTTTCAACTTGCAAAACTATGTTACTTAATGCATTAAATTTAAAAGTATTAATTTACTTAACAATAATATATATTCTATTATGTATAGGCATATTTCATCAAATAGATTAATTTTAAATTTATATATATACAATTACTTTTGTTATATATATATTTTTTTAAAAAGGACACCATGACATACAACATGGAGGAATCACAAATTAACGTATAATTCGCTACTAGATAATGTTATTATGCCCATATGTAATGAAATATTGTTCATTTTAATTTTCTTGTTTTTTTAAATTAAAATTATTTAATTAGGTTGTTTTTTTGCATTAGTAGAAATGGTGTTAACGATGTTTTTTTAAATGTCATTTGTTAATCGGTGATATTTTTATTTTTTATTTTATATTTTTTTAGTATTATTGTCATATCACGTGAAGAGTTAACATTACACGTCGATGTTAATACCATTTATTAGATTTAGCCTCACGTCTCGGTATTTTGTATTAAAAATTCAATCTTGTATTCATTTTTTGACTTAATATTTCAAACTTTATTTAAAATTAACCGCTGTTGTTCTTGTCAAACAATAATTTAATTATTAATTTTGTTTAATTACAACTTATATATTTTTGTTAAAATAATTTTATAAAATATATATATCAAATTGTTATGCTAAATATTAAAATTATTATTTTTAATTCAAATTTAAAAAAAAAAACTATTTTAAAGTTGTACTTTCTTTAAAATTTTTGATTCAAATATTCTTTGTCAATCTTGTCTGATTTGATCTAGTCTGAATTGATCCGTTAATCAAGTTGATTATTGACTAACAAAATTTTTTAATTTTACCGTGAAATTCAAACTAAGTTATTAATATATTTTACATATTTTATCTAAATGTATCTATTTAAATCAATTTTATAAACAAATAATATTTATAATAATAGAACAAATTTTGTATTATTTATTTATTTATATTGGTAATAAACTAAATTCAATTATATTTTAGAGAGTGATCACATTGTTCTATTTAAAAAGAAAATTGAACTCAATTGAATAACATAAATAAATATAGAAAGTGAATTTAAGATAATAATACTTGATATTTATATTAATAGTAAATGTTAAAACTATTATATAATATAGCATAACAATGTCATGTGACATTACATGAATATGATAAGTGGAAAAAAATTAATTTATAACAAAATGCTATGAACTAACACATGATGTATGTAAAGAAAAGTTAACTTCCTTTGTACAAATATAAGACAAAATACCTAATTGAATGTTTTAATAAAAATTGAGACTTAATAATAAAATAAATAAATAAATAAAAATAATAATTTCAACAAAAATGAAAAAGAAAGTATATTAGTCTAATAATTAACATTAATGAGTTATAGCTAAATATTAATGCTCTTTCATATACAAAGAATAACAATTTTATAGTTTCATATACAAAGAATAACAATTTTATAGTAAATTGTGAGTTTAATTGTTTATTGTCTTTTATTGATATATTATAAGATAAAAGAGTATTAAGTATGTATCTACTCATCTTATTTTCTATATTACACAAGTGAAAACATATGCATGCGTGTCTATTTTTGAATGATAATAAAAATTAATAAAACTATTATTATTGTAATAATTATAAAATTAAATATAAATAATTTTTGTAAATTTTTTGTAAATTATTTTTTTTTATTTTATATGTAGTTTTATAATTTAGAAAATAGGTAAGTTTAAAAGAACCGTCAAAATAAAATATACGGTTAAATTTAAAAATGTTAAAATTGATGTGGCATGACATAAACTTGTGGAGAAAACTTTTAAAAAGTGATTTAAAAATAAAAAATATTGTAAATTACACGTGACATCTAAGAAGAAACGTTAAAGTCATTTATACAAATCAGTAAAAAAATATGAATCGAATTATTTTAACAAAAATTATAACATAATTAAATAAAAAAAATAAAAGACAAAAATAATAATTTCAATAAAAATTTTGAAAAACTATTTTAACTTAATAATTGACATTAATGAGTTATTAGTGTAAACATAGACACAATTAAATATGTATATTTACTAAAAATAAAATAAAAATAAAAAAGAACAACTAGTGATAAATAAAAAAAGGAAAAGAAAAAGAAAAAGATAAATAATTTTATAAAAAATAGATAAAAATAATCGTTAATTTTTTAAACATTAATAAATAATTATATTATAAAAAATATAATTAATATTATAAATAAAAATCTCTATATATATTATTATATATACAAACATTAATCCTCTCTTATATTCAAACAATAACGGTTTTATTAAGTCTCTCGAAATTTTTTTCTCTCTTGATTGATATATTAAAACTTAAGATAAAAGATAAAAGAAATGAAAAAATTATGTATCTCGTTACACTATTGAAACTCTTTTATGATAAAATTGTTATTATAATTGTAAAATTAAATATAAATAAATTTTGTAACTTTATTGCAAATATTTTTTATGTATATTATAGGCAGTTTTATATTTTAAAAAAATGTTAAGTTTGAAAAAACGGTCAAAAGTTTTATTTTATTATTTTATTGTTATATATTATGGTTATTAGTTTAATATATGTAATATATTGATGACCAAAAAAGAAATAATAACTTATGTATTAATAAAGAAAAAATAAATTATAATAACTAATTTAAAACTTAGAATATAAATAAAATAAAATTTAAAAATTACTAGTAATTCATTTCAGTTAATTCAAATGAATAATCTTGTTGATAACATAATTATATTAATTAATGTTTATATTAATTAATGCTTACAGTAATTAATGTTTATATTAATTAATGCCTGTTATTATTATCCAGTCATCACATTAATGAATTTATCTTAAATTGCTTTTAATACATGAGTGATATTTAGAATTGTAAATTTTATATATATTTTTCAGTAAAATTTGTTAAGATTTTATACAATTTAAAACCTTAATCATGATAATAAAGTAATTAGTTTTTACTTAAAAATATCATTGTTTTAATTATAAATATTAATACAAAATTATTCAAATATTAATAGAATTCTTACATTGAAATATAGGCAATTTTTTTTTAAATAATACAACATAATTTAGAAAAAGAGTAGTAATAAATCACGTTATAAATGTTACATTGGAGATCACAGTTTGTCATTAACCATGAGCCAAGCTTGGTGCAAGCTTCCATAATTTCCCATATTCCTCCTTAACAACGCATGCATATAATAATATATTCCTTTATCTCTCTCCTTCTCTCACTTCACTTGTAACTCTTGTTTCATCGTCCCCTCCCTTCATTCTTTCATCTTTCTGGCTCTCACCTCTGTTTTCCTCTTCACTGAGATTCTTCTGCATCTGGGTATGTCCAGTGATTTTCAAAGCTTTCTCCTTTTCCATTTTCATGCATACCCTTTTGTTTCCCCCTGTTTTTTTGTCCATCCCGTTACCTTTCATGTCTCTTTTTCCCGTTTCCTCTTCTGGGTCCTATTGCTTGATTTTAGGGAGAATCTCCAACTGTTGGAAAGTTTCGAATCTGTCTTGTCTCATGAAAATGTTGTTTCGATTTGTGATGCCAATCAAATGAAGGTTTTTGCTCTTTATTTAATTTTCGGGTGGAAGTATAACTTTACTATTCTCTATGTGGCGATGATGAATGAAAGTATCTAAGGGTTGGATCTAATTAAAAATCTCAGGGAGTTGTTTTCAATGTTTTTTATGTATGAAAATTTTGAGGAGGGGCCGTTTTTCCTTTTCTGTAAAATGTTTTTTGTCTTAATTTATTAATTGGACTTTTGCTGTAAAGAGCAGAGTTTTGGTTTTCAGGTACTGGCCAATGTTTTGGCCAGCTGTGTATTTTCCTCTCCCTTTTCTTTCTGTTTTTCATATGATCCTTGTGTTGTGTCGGTTAAATCTAATGCATGCAGCTCTGTTTTCGTGTTCCTTGGGGGTGCTTATGTGTTGGAGTATGTGGTGTCAGTTTTTAATTACTTTTATATGAATTTTAGTGCCGTTTTAAGTGGAGGTTTGGCTGGTGTTGGTAACGAGTGTGGATTAAGCAACTTGTGATCATTGCATATGCTCTAAGCATGTTTCTGAAATTCACATGCATTAGCTCTTTCTTGTCACACTGCAGCATGTGCATCAACATCTCACCAATCCCCTTGTTAGTCCCAATTTCTCTCACATAAGTAAATATAATTTACAATTGCTTATATGCCATTCAGTTATGTGCAAATTTCTCTGTGTTTTTGACCCTGGGGTTTGAGCTGGCTTGTGATTTAGCTGACAATTCTAAAGCAGCACTTTTCCTTTTGGTCCTTTGTGTTTTATAAAATTTAATAATTTCTGATACTTTCTATCAGAGCAAGCAGTTTGTGATGAAGACTGAATAATAAATCCATTTCTTCTATGAGGTCAATAAAATCATGGAGGTGGCCGACGGGAAAAAGGAGTGTCTTGCCTAATGGTTTGTCTTATTTTCTTTGAAGTCATTGCTTATGATATTTCGAAGGAGAATATCTCGTAAACAATTTTTATTGAGGAGTTTTGTGTTTGTAACTCTGGTCTTCTAATTTTGAATTTTCTTGAACCAGGGGAAATCAATTTTGAAGATGAAGCAACTTCCTTTTATGGTAGTTGTTTGTACAGTAATGTTGTTTGTTGTGTATAGGACTTTAAAGTATCAATATTACGAAGAAGAGGTATGAGATAGCATGTCATGACTTTAGGTCAAAAATGATGATTAAATTTATATTCTGCATCAGGTTGGGGATCATTTACTGTTGACGCGCTGTTTTATCCAGAGCAGTATAACAATGTAAATGTGCATTTTAGTTAGGAAACTTGTGAAGTGGTTCTCAAACATTAAACAATCAACTCTTTGTTGTCATTAAGTGATATTGAAAAAGTAATCTTCATAAAATTCTATAGCCTTCCTTGAACGTTTTTTCCAGCTCCTAGTATGGTGTATATTTACATGGCCCCAGCTTTACCCTTCGTAGCAGGTGGCAGCTACATTGCCCGAGCCTTACCCTTCGTATAATGCACCCATACATGACATTGCATTCTGGTACTTCCTGTTCTAATTTGAATTTCCTTCTTGTGTTTCATTTATATTATTATCAGATAGACAAAAGGTGGAGTTTCCAGGGAGAACAAGAGGTATATTATGGCGCTAATCATGACTTTTTCTAAATTTAAGCCTTGGTGCATTTAGATGGTGAATGATGGCTACTTTCAAAATTTTGGATGCACCTCCCTAGTTTGCAATACTTTCATTTTTTTGGTAATGTAACTTGGATGCATATTCGTTTTCATATTGGTGCTTTTGATGCCACTTTGCAGGCTTATCCTGTTACTTCAGGAAATCTGAAGGGCTTACCACGAGGTATAATACATGATACTTCAGATTTGGAGTTTAGGCCTTTATGGTCTCGAAGTAGTTTGAGGTCAAAGGTAAGCATCTTTGAAGTTTTATATCATTTATATTGTGGTTCTACTTAAACTTGACAGATGACGGGTGGATTTCGGAAACTGCAATGAGCATGTCATCAGTTATCAAAGCTACTTCACCTTAGCTAGCTGATTTACTGATTCCTTGGTGGTGGTTATTTGATTGCAGGTTAGTGTTTACTCCGATCGCCACTTGCTTGCAATTCCAGTTGGTATGAAACAAAAGCATAATGTAGATGCAATGGTGCAAAAGGTATTTTGTTGATTCATTTGGCTATCAAAATTGTTTTAGTCAGTACTCCTGATCTAATTTCATTGATTTCAGTTTCTTCCAGAAAATTTTACAATTATTTTATTCCACTACGATGCCAATATGGATGGATGGTGGGATCTTAGTTGGAGTAGCAAGGCCATACACATAATTGCTCAAAACCAAACAAAGTGGTATGTTACTCGACCAACCATATATGTTCTTTCTATCTGTCTGGAAACTTTATATTGTTTAATGTGTTAATTGGAAGGTTTTTCTTCAAACATTTCCGGGAACATGTCATGCCTTTATCAAGGATTTATTGAAAATAATGAGTGAAGAAGGCTACTAAACATCATTAGAAGTAGGGAAGATATTTTTGTTTCTGTCAATGTATTAGAATCAAGGTCATGATTTACATCCGTTTTTATTCCTGGGAATAACCATTCGAATCATTAAACTTTACAGAACAACTTAATACCTCACTGTACCCATGTTAATCTTCTAGTTGTAGATGAGTTAGGTGATGTGCTTGACCTTGGCTCTGTTACTATGTATCCCTTTTCAGTCTGTGGCATTTCTGTGCATGCCAGATAACGGTCCTCTTACTTTTGTTGCCTACCATTTGCTTTTGTTTTAAATATATGATGAATGTCTATATTTCAATGGTTTGTTTTTTACCTGTCTAGATATTAATTCCTGAGTGTTTCCACAGGTGGTTTGCTAAAAGATTTCTACATCCAGATATAGTTTCTATTTATGATTACATTTTTCTCTGGGACGAGGACTTAGGGGTGAAGCATTTTTCTCCATCAAGGTATTACTGGTGGTTTTGTTCCACTCTTGTGCTATACTTTTACATTTGTCTGCTTTTTTTCTTCTAATATGAAGCTTTTTATTTTATTTAGCAGCTGAGGGACCCATGATACAATTACAACGAAAGTGATCCCATTTTATTCAATTATATTTGTTGAATGCCGTATTTACAATTTATACACCTATACATTAATGCAGTATTGATTAATATTTCTCAATTTTAGATAAAAGGCAGGGCAATATTGCAATTCTTTTCAAACTCTATAATGATTCTCTGCCTCTGTTGTTTAATTGAACTTGCACGCAAAATAAGCTCTAAAGCCTCCTTATTGGATTAATAAAGTCACATTAGATCTCTAAGTAATCTTTTATTGTCTTGTTATTTCAAAGACTAGTCAATCACCTCATGACAAGCTTTTTATGCTCTCATCAAAGAAAGAATGAATTAACATGAATATCTTTTTCCTTTTCCTTTTTTTCCAGATACATTGAAATTGTGAAGGAAGAAGGATTGGAGATATCTCAACCAGCTCTTGACCCAGATTCTGGACATATACATCATAAAATTACAGTTAGAGCTAAAACAAAAAGAGTTCATAGGTGACTTTTTGTTTGAGGCTATTGATACATGTACTTGCTAATCAATTTCAAACTTAGCTTGAGTTTTCATGCATGCAGAAGAGTCTATGAACTCAGAGGCAATACTAGGTGTTCAGAGGCAAGTACAGGGCCTCCATGCACTGGGTAACTGCTACTTTATCTGAACCTAAATATGCCAATTTTTCTTAAGATGTTCATTCTGATTCTTGTTCCTGTGGTGTTATCCTCCTTCTTTGTGCCATCAAGATATCATAGATGTTTAAATTTGACCAGTCAATGCATTGAAAAAGGAACTTAACAAAATGAGAATAACATTTCCTCTTTTTTTGGAGTTTTATGATAGTTTTATTTTTGCATCTATAATCATGTTATGAATGACACAAATTTCATTGAAACTTGACAGGTTTGTGGAAGGTATGGCTCCTGTTTTCTCTCGATCTGCCTGGGATTGTGCTTGGCATCTTATACAGGTAATTTTCTGAGGATTAACTTTCTGCTCTCTTCTCTTACAGTTAAAAGTAAAACTTATTCCAATAAACTTAGATTTCTTCACTTATTTTTTGGTTAACATCCGTATTGAGTTTGACTTTGTCATTCTGAAATTTTTAGTATTTAATTTTTTATTTGATTGCTTATAATAGATTAAAATAGTCCATAGTTTGCTAACATCATTGTGATTTCATTTTCTCAGAATGACCTTGTCCATGGATGGGGATTGGATATGAAAATAGGATATTGTGCTCAGGTAAGAATTACACATTTTCTGAACTAGTTTTCTATTCAACTTGCATATCAACGGTTGGCTGTCATTATAGTAACTAATTTCCACTTGTCTCTTTATTTTAACTTCATTCTTTTCATGATAGGTATCATTAACTGTTGAAATCAATGTAATTTTTCAGGGAGATCGCACACAAAATGTGGGAGTTGTTGATGAGGAATATGTTGTTCATAAGGGAATACCAAGTCTGGGTGGCAGTGGGGATCAAACAGCTAAAGTATTGTGTTCCTTTCTATCCACATTGGTGAATTAATTTTGTGTGCAATCTTTGCCACCTAAAATGGGCTTTGATACACAAAATTTATCATTATAATCTGCGTTTGTGTGTGTGTGTGTGTAATCAATGGTTGCAATTTATTGGTCTCATCTCACGCCACACTAGAACCTGTGGCAATAGCTTGAGCACACTGAGTTGATAGTGAAACTTTGTTCAATGAACACCCCTTTCCTTTTTAACAAGAAAAATTCACAGGAACAACACTGTTAGCCACATGTATTTTCTCATTCCTTTTTTTTTTACAAAAGGTGTCCTTTTTACGAGTTGTCGTTCATTTTTCAGGTTTTGAGTCGTGGAAGGCCAACTCCGGTAAGATTATAATGACAATCACAGTTATTCCCTGTTATCCTATTTCATTTACTAACAAATTAAATCCTAACTTCATTTTCTCGTTGGTTTTGTTTCATAATCAGAGACACCGTGCCTCGGCCTTTGATGAGCGAATTGAGGTGAGGCTTTTGAACCGCATTTGAAATAAAGTCCCTTGTTGATCACAAAACATTTTACAAATGATCTTGTTACTTTTTCACTGCTTTTGAAACCAAGTCTTTGTACTGGTCACAAAGTATCTTATACTTGACGAATTTGGATTTTCTGCTGAATTTTTCTTGGTTGTGTCTACAAAATACAGTGAAACATTGATTTTTATACTTCAAAGTATATAAAAAGCATTTGTAAAGAATCAATATAGTATATTTTTAATGTTCAATGGAGGACAATAACAGAAAAATCCATTAGAGAATAAGAACTTGCAAATGACCTTGTTACTTCTTAACTGCTTTTGAAACCAAGTCTTGAATTGATCACAAAGTTGCTTGCAAATGACCTTGTTTACACTGTAACATGAGTGATCAGATAAGAAGGCAATCAACGTGGGAACTTGAAGTGTTCAAAGGCCGGTGGAATAAAGCTATTACTGAGGACAAAACCTGGGTTGATCCATTTACCAGTGATGAAAAAAACGCTTGAGACATAGGAAGAAAAACAATCGCTTCTCTTAACTTTCTTTTCACTAGGTTTGATTTGTTAGCCATTTCATTCACAGGGCAATAGGTACAATTTAGTTGTTGTAGCTGAATGAATAAACACCTCATTCAAATTTTGGAATCCTAACATATTTCTTTATATTCTTTTGTTCTTTTCATTCATCTCACAAATGCTTCTCTACCTCCTTTTCTTTTAACCATACATGTCTTTTCTTAATATTTTTTATTTAGATGTAATTCTCATATATGCAACCTTGTTGTCATCATTTGAACTGTAACGAAGAAGCTTCCATTCTTTTTGTAGTGCTTTTGTTTTGGTGGTTTAAGTTTGTTCACTCAACCATTCTCAACATACTGTGTAGAATGCAGCAGGTAGCGACTATTTTTCTTAAAGTAACACTATAACTGTAACAAAAGCAAATAATGAATATATTAATAGTGTAAACAATTTTATATATCAGTCAATTATGATAAAGTGTTTTAATAATAATTATTTTAAAATACATGTCATTTTTTATTGGTTGATAGTGTAAAGCCTACGTAAAACTAAGTTTTCATTCGTGAACATGAAAAGTTATTTGAGGCGATATACTATTTTATTAATGATAAAAGTGTTTGCTTTTTTTAGTTATCATCTTAACATGTAGGACACATTTTCATTGCATGCATTCATACATACTCAAATAACTCCTTTTGTTACTTGCTCTAATTCTTGTTGTATATTCTTAAGCTTTGATTTACTTGTTAAACATCTCATAATTAATAATATTATATTTGCTCTAACAATTTTTGTTGAGCATTTTATTCTAATATATTTATTCTCTCATAAACTCACCAAAATTAAATAATGTTTGTCATCATAAAAAAGAAAAACATTATAAAAACTTGATCTAGTCTCAAATAACCTATACATATTGAATGACACTTCACTATATGTTTTCATATAATTAATATAATTAAATTTTAAAACAATAAAATGTTAAATATTATTGTGAGGGAGTATCAATTATTGGATGGATTACTTAGTATTAAACCAAAATTATAATTGATAGCATAATACAACTTTTTTTACTTAATATTGTAACAACCAACATGTCATAGTATGTTTAGCCCACCTAACCTCTATTAAGATACCATTAATAACACATGCAACACAATAAATCCAAGTTAGAAGTTTTACTTTAAATTTTAATTTAGATTATAAATGTTAATTTGATTTTGAATTAACATTTTCCATTTGCATCTGAAATTTTGAAAAATTTAAGCGTACTGTATTAAATAAGTTTAATGTTATAGTGAACATTTTTATAAAAGAAAAAATTGATGACACAATTTATGATGGAACAAGTAATTTGCAGTTTTGATTATGATTGTGAGTTGAGGGAACATAAATACTTGCATGCTATGCTATGTATTGGAAATAAATTGGTAGCTTTTTAATTACTGGAGCTTTGAGAAGTTTTAATTTTTTAAGTAGATGATGTTTTTGAGAAGTTTTGAGAATGAAATTTGAGATATAAAAACTTGAATAGCTTACTCTTGTGAAATTTGAGATATATTGTGAGAACAATAACAAGGTTATCAATTCTAGAATTTATGTAAAGTAACAACTTCAAAAATAAATAAATAAATAAATTGTTCATTATTAGGTCATAGTTAAATTCTTATTAAATTTTACAACTTTTCTATTTGGGTATTTGAAATACGTTTAGTTATCCACAATTTTAGATATAACAGTAATGAAAAACATCGATGATTATTATTTATTGTAAAATTTTATTGTTTATTTATATATACGATGCATGTTTTTTTATTGACAATAAACATTCGCACCCCCACCCTCTGCAAATAGCAACTAACACTACCCCACTTAGAAATTGACATAATTTTGAATTAGAGTTATGAAGGATGTGAGAGAACCCTAATTTGAAATGTTGGTTTGTTTCTAACAGCAAAATGCCAAATACACAATTTGAAAATTTTGTCTTTTTCCCAACATAACATGTTTGGACAAATTAGCTTGATTACCTTTTCTCTTTAACCATGAGTAAGTGCAATGTTTCAAAAGTTCATTTGATTATGCCTTTGTCTTCAAATGTGGTTCCATTTTCAGAAGATACTATTACACTACAACAACAACTAATCCACCCAATAATTTTTATTTGGCTAAAAGTAAATGAAAATTAATTAAATTCCAATAAAATGAATAAAAATATCAATGCAAATTAAATTCCGCCACTAGATTAAAAATGTTTTAAAATCTGGTCTCACTAAATGAACCACTAAGAGAAAAAATAAAATCAAACGAGTTGTTATTTGAAAAGAATCTTACACTATTACATATTTTAAAAATTTAAAATTGTTTTTCTGTTGTATTTGAAAAAATCTTCATACACTAATCACATAAATTTTATATTTCTCAACTAGCATATTGTTAATTCAAATCTAAATTTTAAAATTGTTACTTAAAGAACAGCAAATTTATTTTAAGTATCTAACTGAAGTGAATAAAAAAAAATTATAATATCATCAATTGTCTCATTAATTGAAAAAATCCAAATATACCAACTTTAAAATTCTTATCTTCTCTGTTTTTTTCTTTCAAATTTCAAATTTTCCGATTATATATACAATGAAAAAACTAAGTTGAAAACAGAGCCTCTGTCTTTATTTTCTTCTGTATTACGCTGACCGAAGACAATTCTTTGTGTCTGTAGCTGGAATTTCCCCATATGCAACCCTTCTTACTTTACCTTCTAATTTTTTAAAGAAGTTTCACACTTTCAAATATCACCGCTCCAGAAATCTTCTCTTTTTAATACCCATTTGACCATAGTTTCTGGAGAGATCAGATCCCTGCATTCCAATTCTCATGGCTGGTCGTTATGATAGTAACCCCTTCGATGAGGAAGAAGTGAACCCCTTCGCTGTAAGTCTTTTCACGGTTGTTCTTTTCTTTTTCCTCTCAAAGTTGGGATTTTGTGAACTGGGTTTGCAGTTTTGTGTGGAAATTGATTTGATCCTGTTCTTGGGATGTTTAAGCTTGCTATTTTGGTCAAATTCTTGTTTGCGAATTGTTGTTTTTGTTGTCGGTTTCGGTTGACTTGTTTAATACTATAATTGATGTGGTAAAGGAAACCGGTTTGGGGTTGTTTGTGGTAGTGTCTGTGTTTCTGTTTTGAGTTAGTTATAGATTTTGTTCTCTCTGCTTCATGTTGGGTTTTTGTGTTTTTTTTTTTTTTCATGATGTTTTGGCCCTAAGAAGTTTACCTTTACAATTAGGCTGAACATGTCTGGAGAAATTTTTGCGTCTCCTTGAGATTTACTTGCAGATGCATACACAGATGGTGAGACTGTGTTTCTCAAAGTCAGTGTGCCTGATAATTTCTTAATGAATGAACATGAAGTAATCTTTTCGCGCCGCTGGTGGTGACGGAAGTCAAGAAGTTTTCAAAATCCATTTTTTATTTAAAATAAAGATATGGAACTCATGAGTCCTGACCACATATGATTAAATGTTAACTAGGAACTGGAAGTCCTGCTAATGGTTTATTTGAAAGAGATATTGAGACATCTTCCCTTTCATGGAAGATAAATAGTGGTTTTGGTGTAACTATAGTTAGAAAAGTACTGGTTATGTTAAGTTGTTTCAAATGTTATTGTGTGTATATACAGACACACATAAATGCAATTTGATCCTTGAAAGTTTCAGTAGTTACTAGTGAAGGACTTCTGTTAACAAATTTATTGTATTTATGTTCAACTAAGGATGGCCCTAGACAGTTATGTGTATATTAAGAGGACCGGGAGCAGTTTTTGAATTATCAAATGAAAAACTGTGAAAAACTGGAAACTAAGAAAATGAAGAATGGAGAGAATAAATTACAATTATTGGTTTTCCTGTAATATTCTACGAATTTTCATTTTGGTTCCTCAATTCAATCATAGAAATGTTTACTGCAGAATTTTGAAATTGGTGCAGTTAAGTCCCTCTGTTAGTTTGATGCCCTTTTTTGTGACAAATTGATGATGAGTTTCTCTTTTTTTTTTCTGGCGTGAAAATGGTGAGGCACAATGCAACACTAACTAAATTAATGCTTTGTTCACATGGCAAGATCAATCTGACTCGGATATAATTGCACCAATTTGAAAGCTATTAACCAGGCAACATTGTTGCCGCTGAAGTAAGGGGGATCAAAATTGAATCTTACGTCTAATCAAGGAACCAAAACTATAATTAAACCAACTGCAAGACAGGGAAGGGTGAAAGATTATGGAAGTAGAGCTTAGAAAGGATTACTTAAATGTACATCATTTTGTTACTGAGCTCTTAGAATATCAGTGATGTGATGTGTGTGTATACGAACATTTTGTTTTTTTCAGAATATTCTGAACATATAATTCAGAGTTTTAAAATTGTATTTAATTATAATAATTATAGTAACGGACAGTGCAATAGGAAAAGGTAATGTCATCAAATATATCTTTTTTTTAGTTGTTACATTTTAGGTTTGTGAAGATTTAAGAAGTATTATAAGCCCACTAGATATTACAAATGGTCTCTACTCTCTCTACAGATCACAAAATAACTAGAAGTGCAATAATGGTTATGATATAAAAAAACTATGTTGTATGAAGGTGCATGATTGTGATATTGACATTTTTTCTTAACGTGGAAGGATCTGATATATGAAAGGGAAATTTAGATGTGATTACTAGTGAAACATGTGGGAGCATAATTATCGAGACAAAGGAAGAGGTGTGCTGGGGATTGGTGGGAGGGAGCATGACCCTTCTGGCTTCTCCTCCTACATTCATTGTGTTGTGATAATGAATTATGTAATCATCTTATCCATTTAATGTTAGGGTAATCGAGTTTTCACTACCTTGTCTTGGGAAAATCCTTTTCTAGCTTAACTCTAGAGTCTAGGTTCACGGCCAGATTTATTTATTATGAAGTAAATTGTGTATCATCTGATGATAAAAGGCTATAAATCTTCTGTGACTTACTGTGTTGTAATGTTTTTAAACTGTTAGAATCCTGGAAGTGTTCCTGCAGCCACAAATTCAAGGCTTTCACCTCTTAAGCCAGAGCCTGTTGATTATAATTACGGCTTTGGTGCAACAGTTGATATACCCCTTGATTCATCGACGGTATGTATAAAATTGAGGTTGATGAAATCCTCAGTTCTTTTCTTATTTCTAATGTGTTGTTGCAAGTATTAATCATAGTTTTTCTAATTATGATATCCTTAAACTGTAGGATTTGAAGAAGAAGGAGAAGGAACTTCAATCTAAGGAAGCTGAATTGAGACGAAGGGAACAGGTATAGAATGGGATTTCAGTTAATCTAAAATTTGATATATGCATGATTACCAAGACAATAAGAATATCATATGGTTTGCTTTGTTTTATTTGTATTCTATATAATTTATTAAGTTGATGGTGTCCAACGCTTACTCCTAGAGTAAGTGAGTAGTTTCCTATATATCTGTGTCCTACAAACATCAAGAATTTTAACTGAATCTGATTGATTATATTACCTGAAGTTTGGATATGAAAATGATGAAGGCATCTGAAATTGTTATATGATTGATAATAGGTTGGTCTATGGAAATATGGATCTTCTTAAAAAAGGCCTCCTCATCAAATCATGTTATCCTCTATTTAATATTTATAATTTTCGCACTGACGTTTATTCAATTAACCTTATGTACATAAAGGTTTGTCTACTGACTTTTCTGTGAACTGCAACTGCTTGGAAATTCACATTCATTTTATTTGTTTTTATGTATCAAATTCAGGATGTCAGGCGGAAAGAAGAAGCTGCTGCACGAGGTGATTTACATTTCCTGATTCTGTATTTGAAGTTTGCTTTAAAAATAATTGTTTGCAAGTTTTTTTGGTCTTTGGCCTGGGGTCAGGATGTGATTTCTGTTTGTGCTCTCATACCATTTAATAGTGGAGGAATGGTAATACTGCAGGGTTCTATAGATGTCTCCGAATTTGATGCACTAATTTAAGTTTTGCTTAATTATTGTAATAGGTACTTACATTTTGTTTTGCAGCTGGAATTGTTCTTGAAGAGAAGAATTGGCCACCGTTTTTTCCAATAATCCATCACGACATTGCTAATGAAATTCCTATTCATCTACAGAAATTGCAATATGTTGCATTTACTACCCTGTTAGGTACATTATTCTTTTTATTTATTTTTTTATTTTTTGGGAGTGCAGTGAGTATTATCATTTCGTTCTTTTATTTTTCAGTTTTATTAGTAAATTCTATTTCAAGGATCCTTTGTGTCTTCTTGGTACTATAACCTTGGTCCCTTTGATTTTCTTACGTAATTATCTTTGGCTTAATTCCTCCTTGTATTACTCAATTACCATCATTTTTCGAAATTTAACATCTAAGTTTTTTTTTGTCTCATGCATTTTATCATCATTATTTTTTAATTTTCACACATTTTACTGAATTGTTAAAATATCTAGCAACACATTGATGTGTCAGTGAAAAAAAAAATGGCATAAAAGTAATTTTTTTCGATTTTTTTTTCCTTTTTTGGTGATTTGTTAGCATGTCATTATATATTTAATGGATCGATAAAATACAAAAAAAAAAAAAAATTGAAGAATATGATAGTAAAATGTGTGAAAAATTTTGGATGGTAAAATTTGTGAAATGATGATAGTTGAGTGTTAACCTAAATAATTAATCCGTTATATTTTAATTGGCATCAATGACAAATTTTTTACACCTTATACTAGAAAGTAGCAATTGGGAATATTTTCTTTTCTACTCCCAGAATTTTTAAAATGAAACAAAAGAAATTGAAGCCTTGAAACGAGGTGAAATACTCTGAATAACTAGCTTTGCCTGAATGATTAATTTGAAAGCATTAACCTGGATTATTGGAACTAATCTGGTTTGTTGATTAAGATAAAGGCCGGATAAAGGAATTCTGTACTTATTTGTTCTATCATAATCACATGTTTTGAATTAATTATGGTCATAACAAATGTTTCTATTGTGAGTTATCTGTAAATAATGTAATTTCATATCCATAACCAATGCAAACATGAGATTGGTTCGCTGTCATTAAAAAACAGTTCTGTTTTGCAGGATTAGTGTTGTGCCTTTTTTGGAATGTCATAGCTGTTACTGCAGCTTGGATTAAGGGTGAAGGTGAGTTTAGGTAATTGAATATTTACTTAGGTTATTATATAGCTCAATTACAAATCTGACATATCTAAATTCCAACTTGGCCTTGTTTATTGTAGGTGTAAAAATATGGTTTCTTGCCATCATCTACTTCATAGCAGGGGTTCCTGGGGCATATGTTCTGTGGTATCGCCCATTATATCGTGCTTTTAGGTAAATTTTTAATGCTTGCATGCACTAATGTATTATGCAACTGCAATTATTTGCTTATAACTTGTGTAGTCACTTAAACTCGTTTTGGAGACCAGAGTCATGTCTAGGCTTTTAATGGTTCAACATTGGGTCTGTATGAGTGTTATCATGTTTTATCACATTTGGTTGTGTTTTGTCCATATGGTTAATCTGAGCTGCAGAAGATTTGAATTCCTGAAGTAAATAAGTATTAGTATTTGGACTTAGAATCTAACTCAATCCACAAAACTGATTTTGTAATTAAAGCGATCTAGAATAGAAGTAACTGTAATTAAGTTGACTTTTCAACAATAAATTTAATTTAGTTGAACATTTTTTTTTCATTTGTTTTTCCTTCTTTTCCTATGAATTAATGGGTTATTCATCAAAGTGTCAGGCTATTGTTGATGCTGACAAATTTTGATGAGATGCTCTGCCCCTCCTGAAAATTTTACCTTATACTCTGAAGCATTCATGTGAAAAATAGGAAAATATAATATGCATACATATTTTCATCTTTTTATTTGGCCATACTTTTGAATATGCTTTAAAATATGGGTCTTGAATATGCTTCTTGATTTTGCAGGACTGAAAGTGCTTTGAAATTTGGATGGTTTTTCATGCTTTATCTGGTAAATAAATGGATTATACTTCTGCATAAGCTATGCTTCAAAAAATGGAAGAAATCTAATACTCTTCATTCCTTGTTTTCCTGACAGCTTCACATAGGATTCTGCATCTTAGCTGCAGTTGCTCCTCCAATAGTTTTCAAAGGCAAATCACTGACGTATGTCCACTTCGTATATGTTCTCTATTTTACACACCAATATTGCTCATATGACTTTATTTATGTTACAAGGAGACTAAGTATTCAATTTCTCTTTCCTTGTTGAGAAGATAGATTTCTTTTTTTCTTTCCCTTGTCAGAAATAGGAGTAAATGACTAATCTACTGAAAAAGGACTTCAGAACATGCGCATCAATACCATCACCTTCCACTGGAATAACCTGATTTGAAATCTTTTAGAAACATGTTAGTTGGTTGGCTGATATTGAGAAGAAAATTAATGCATATTACCCATTAATAAGAGGACAAGTTAAGACTTGAGAATGATGATGGATTTGGGGCTTTGGGGCGTTGCTAAGTTTATATTTTAGGATTTAATGGGTGTGTTTCATTTCTCAAGATGCTGAAGTTGTTTTCAGTCTTTTAACCTAGTGGCTGACACTGTCTACTCATTGATACAGGGGTATTCTGTCTGCCATAGATGTGCTGGGCGACCATGCTTTGATTGGGGTAAGAGGGTTTTTCATAAATTATTTCTTGTTCCAAAAACATACTATTCAGTTATCAGAGTTGTATTTATACAAGTTACACCCTATGTTAATTTAAGATTTTTTCAGTGACATAATGCACCATCTTTTTGCAAATACTACAGAATGCAACCTAGACAACATGATGCTTCTGAATGATTATTTTTCTTATCATGTTTTTCTCCATTTGCCTTGCAGATTTTCTACTTCATCGGGTTTGGATTATTCTGCGTTGAAACGTTGATTAGCATTTGGGTTATTCAGGTCTGATTACACTTCCTGAAGTTTCAAATCATTTTAAGCACATGCACCCAACTTACCAACTCACTATTTCATTGTTTACCATACAGCAAGTATACATGTACTTCCGTGGCAGTGGTAAGGCTGCTGAGATGAAACGAGAGGCTGCTAGAGGAGCATTAAGGGCTGCTGTATGATTTATCAGTCTTGTGGAGAAGACAGTACGGATACATTATGGATCAATGTTGTATATTTAAGCCACACTCTTGAATTTGAACAAAACTAGTCCACTGAGAATGATTTTTGCTTACACCTGTAATTTTATTTATTTATTTTTATGTTGTTTAACATGGTACCTATTTATGTGGTTTGTTAGTGTATATGCTGAGAGCATGGACATACTAGTGGCTGGTAGAAACATGCTATAATTTATTGAAGTTGATCCTCTATACAGTTTTTAAGTTTCACTTCTTATTCCAAAAGTTGAATTTTCATGCATGAGTTCTTCGTTAAAATTAAAAAGATCTAACTAAAATCATACTTTTAAACACGACTTGTTCATCTTATTCATTTAAAAAATTTGACATAAAAGTTACTCCATTTTTTTATGAGAATATATCGCAGCACTTTAGCACTTATGTTTCATTTGCAATGTGGAAAAAAAGTAGTAATTATAATTTATAATACAGCATGCAACATGGAAAAAAGTAGTAATTATAATATAACATGGAAAGATTATACATTATTCACATAATCACAGTCCATATATCCTATATACATGTAGCTTATTAGAACAGTCTCAAAGACAAGAAGAAACCCAGCTAGCATCAACTGCATCGATGATCTTTTCATGTAAAGTGGTTCCAGCACAAGCAACTATACCACGATCAAGGCTTTCCAAGTTTAAACCTTTTGAGAAGTCCAAGGGATGCCCCCTAGCATCTGTTACCATGCCTCCAGCCTCTTGTATGATGACAGAACCAGCAGCATGATCCCATATTTTTTCCTTATAACCAGCCCTTGCAAACTTCATGAAAACCTCAGCATGCCCACAAGCTATTGCCGCATATTTCATTATGTTTTGTACTCTTAGTGGCTGATTACTGCATAAAAATGATGAATACTAGTTACCTTATAAACTATGCTAGAAAATTTATGTTGTCTTTGGTGACATTTGTCAAATGATATTTCAGATATTTAATAGTAAGGAATGTGCTGCTAAACACAACACTTTTCATCTTGTTTGCATATTCTAAGAACCTCTTTATCCCTATACTGCAGTGTTAAATTAGCACAACAAAGAAAATCTGAACACAGAAAAAATTAAATGCGTTGGAATGGCATAAATCCTATGTTTGAGTGTCTAGAGAAACTACAGACATAGAAGTTTAAAATTTTAAAGACAGAGGGAGACTGATACCGAAATAAAAACACACCTGAGACCAACACTCTGAGCCAATCCCTCAGTAAAAGTGTAGCTTGAATTGGCCTTTTCAATTGGTTGGCAGAAAGTAGCCAATGCTAGGTTGTCAACAGAAGAGACAGAAACTTGTTTTGCCTGGTTTGGCCACACATACTTCTTATTGACATGGAGCAGTGGTTGGATCCAAGCTTTCCTACTACCTCTCTTAGCATAAATTATACAACCTTTGTTCCAAGTTTCAGAGGTTGGAGGAGTCAACATAGATATCATCCTTTGATAGCTGAGATGATAGCTAAACCAATCCTTTCTCATAGGGTAGTTAGGGCAGCCAAGAACTCCAACCACCACTTCACCATCCTCTATCAGTGATAAACCTACAGCATATTGATCACCGCATGCAGACCCCATTTTGCCATCAAGAGGGCTAAGTGCCCAAAATCTTCCTGAAGGACTTCCAATTGAGTTACTGCAATTGATGATTTCAAGAACCTCTGAAGTTCCCAGAGCTGATTTTGGCTCCTCAACCCCAAATCTTGGTGCTTCAGCTAGACATTCATTCACAGTTTTAACCACAGCTTCCAACAGTTCTGATGTATTAGTGTTGGATAGTGTCTGAGCATCCTTTTCAGTTACGATTGAGACATTTTCACTCCCTAAACACTTCGACAATATCCAGCTGACAATTGTGTTCACACTCCAATCTGTATCACATTAATCATCCTCATAACTTGTGAGCACATGAAAACTAACCTCTTTACCAACCCTTAACATTTTACAATCAAATTTTTAAATTAAATTGAGACACCACGCATAGAAAATGTATATGTGGTATCCAATTTAACAAGTTTTCAGTATAAACAAAGTCTTCCCTAACTCATTCTTAACCGCGATTATTTAACAATGATGGTTAGAACACAAAGCACTTGGTACATAATTTGTGTATAAATTAAAACAAAAATGTTCAACAAATTACACAGATTAAATAGGAAGATTCACCTGCAACTGTGAACGGTGAGTAGGGATGGTTGATCTGAGAATTCGAAATCCATGTGTCTTGTAGTTTCTGACAGAGGAAGCATGACATCTGAACTGCTTTAACAGCAACATCTAACTCTCCGCAATGTTCCTCTGTTTCTTCTGAGACAAGAAAAACTTTTCGGTCCTCCTCCATCACAGGAGAAGAAAAACTTTGGTCAGATTTTGACACAGAAGCAATGTGGGTTGGGAGAGTGTTGGTGGGTTTATAGTGTTGAGACATAAAGCATGAATCTTTTGTTTGTGCATGGGTACATGTGAAGTTTTCACTTCTCTTCCCAAGTTTTAAGGTATGTGCCATGTTTGCACACAAAGTGGAACAATGTAAAGGCATGTGAAGTGCACAATTTCACCCTTTCTTAATTTGGTTATGTGACGTTTGATCTACCTACGAGAGTATTTATAGGACAATTTCACAAGCAAAACCAAAATTCATCACTTCTTTTTTATATATAATTATTAAAGAAAAGTAAATTAAATTAAGATAGGATCTTGTGTATTGATAGACATATCATGCTATTAAACAAGGAGAAAGGACAACACAAACGGAAAAAACAGAAAGAACAAAGATAATGGACAAAGCTTGAAGTCATAAACCTATCATTTGTGAAGAAGACTAGCCTTTGTTATTCTTTGTACGTGATAAGGAATTTAATCTTACACAAAGATATAGTTTTTTTCCAAATGGATTAGATAAGAAAGGTAAATTATAATACATAACTAGCAGTGAGTGAAGTTAATTTTGTAATATTAAATTAAACTTAACATTTATTTTTTAATATCTTAAACAATGGATTCAAATTTTATAATTCAAATAAGTTTATGTTAGAGAGTGAACTTTGACATCTCACTGATATTCCAGAATTCATTAAACATCTCTCATCACATAAAATTTTATTAAATTAAAAAACAACATAAAGTATGAAAAAATCACACCAAATTCATCATATAAATTATACTTAATGAAGAAAAAAATATAACTAAATACTTGAGTTAAAACATAAACCACGTGTACTTTTCTATAATGAATTTTAGATGTATAAAAATATTATTGTTCTATCTTGTAGACTTCAAAAACATTTGTAAAACAAGATGTATTAGAGAATAATTATCAGTGATCGAAATTCTCTGGAATACTTCTCTAAGTAGATTTTTTTAAGTTAGTACCTGTAATTAATTATTGATATAGTCTAAGATGTTATATGCATTTAGATTAATCCACCATTACTTATTTTCCTTGTTTCAGCATTTTTTATTGATAAAAAGATTAAAACAAATATTCTGAAGTTTATACAACACATAACTGTAATCACAATAATGGGAGAATAATTAATATTTAACCAAATAGACTTGAAGAACACAAGAAAAAAATAAAGAAAAAAAGGTGTGGAATAATGGATAAAATTTCAGGCCATATGTTTCTATAGTTCAGTGTAAATAAATTTTACACAATTTTTTTTTATTGAATGTCTTTCTTAACTTTCTATTCCAGAAACATTACCATGAATGTAAATTAAAACTTTATCACAAATATCAATTAATTAGTACCTTTAGCTACTATAACCTTATCATTGTCTTTCAAGTTTTGATTGAGCACTTGAGGCACTATATTCTTTTAAGAAAAAACTTAAAATAAATAAATAAATCCCAAAATAAGATTCATTGTCAAAATCATAAAAAAGTTCAAAGAGAAAAAAAATTAAAATGTAAAATCGTATTTTGTAATTGATGATACGACCTTGAATCTTTAGTATCCTTATCCTCAACACTTCAAAAAAGATGAAAGATACTCCGAAATTCATTAACAGTGGCCAATAATTGTGAAATGTGTGTGACGTAATAAGTATGACAATAATGATGGTTTTTACAAGCTGCAATTTTTTCTCAAAAATTTGCTCACTTAAGTTTTATTTTTTTCATCAATCAAAGTCCTCTTTTAAGAGATAGTTTTATTATAACTTTAATGAAATCGTGATTTAAGTTGCTATTCTTTTATTTTAAACCTTTTATTGATGTTATTAATTAAAAATACTGCTTATACATTTTAATTATAATAGTATTTTTTTAAAATCAGGTATTTAATATTTCCAAGATGTCATTAGTTGTTTAAAAATATTACTTTTTTATTAAAATTTGTCATTTAGTCTTAAATTGATTGTGTGATTAAAGTAAATGTTGTCATATAATTTAGAAGAGTAAAATAATTTTGAAATAAAATTGTTCATGTATGAAATAGAGATGGCAAATAAATCTATTTTCTTGAGTATTGTTTGAACCTGTCTTCGTTTTGATGGGGAGGTCCGGTATTGACTGGATATGGGTATGAAAAATATTCTACTTTTTCGATTGGATATAGGGATGAGATGCACATATCCTCTATGTTCCTGTACCCGTCATAATACTTGTGCCCGTCACTCTCCGTCTCCGTCCCCGTTTTATTAAAATATTTATAGTCTATTAAGTAATCTTTTATTAAACAAATCTCCTCGATACAGTATATCCTCTTTACTCCGTGGGGATGTGGATGTGAAAATTTTTTTTAATATCCATTGGATTTAGGTATGGGGATGGAAATAATTTTTTTTTTTAGGATGGGTATGGTATAGCAAAACTCGTCCCCGCCCCGATCCGTTGTCATCCCTAGTATGAAACCTATTTTTCCTACAAGGTATGATGGTATTCCAAGGCTGCTAGCTGAGATGTATTTTGTCTCCTAAATTAGATGTCCTTGTTTGATCTGGTTATAATGAGCCACGGGAAAGTAAGTATAATAGACATTCGCTTAAGTTCGTACTCATTTAAGTTCACATCCCGCTTAAATCTGATTTGGAAAGGAAAAAAAAATTCTTGGATCAATAATTTTGTGACTTTATTAAAAAAATCATGTAAAGTCATTAAATGACTATTTTCAGTTCGTTCACGTGTGATTGTCGATTGACCATTTTTTAAAATGCGACGAAGGGTGAAGAACGCACATTGAACTTGATTTACCTAATCTGATGATAAATAAGGGGAATCTTTGAACTTTTCAACTGGTTCATATTAACATCAATTTCGTCCATACCTGTTTCAAATTCACCATCATCAAATTTAATTACAGGTTCCTATAAGGTGACCTCATTCATGATTTGCTTGATCTCTTATAAAGTTTATTATATGACCCATGGTTGAGAACATTTACTTAATATCTTTTTTGTTTAAATTAATTTTTAAGAAATATTTTTATTTTTAAAAATATCTTTTAATTTTAAAAATTAATTATTATTTTAGGATTAAGAAATCAAGATATAATAAATATTTTATATTTTATATTCGATTACAAATATATATATATATATATATATATATATATATATATAAAAATATATATATATAAGATATATTATATATAGCTAAAATATATTTGGTCTTATATCTCAGATTCACCAAGCTTAGCCTAGATTAGGGATGTCAAAAAATTCGTACCAGTCGGTATCCGCGGATAAAACCTGCAATGGGTAGGAAACAGATATTAAAGATGGATATCCGCTACCCACGGGTATGGGTATTTTTGATAGTTGCATGTTAACGGGATGGATACGGATATCATAGTATCCGTACCCGTGGATACTGTACCCGCTAAACTTTAATTTTTTCTAAGCTGCACATCTTGTCTTCTGTCTTTATTCTTCCAGCTTCAAGTATTGTTACATTGTCTTCTTCCAGGTACACCCCTTGACATTCTTCTCTTTCCTTTCTTTGAAATTGAGCATATACATCAAACCCATAGACACTAACATTTATGGTATGCTTGTTGTCAAATGATGGAATCAAAATAATAATACTTGGCACGTGGCAATTGAAGTTTATTATTTGTTTATTTTGTTTATTTTTTCAGGAATCAATTGGAAAAAGTGGGCTTGTTGATCAAAGCACTAATTAAAGAATTTCTACTGTGTTGAACGTCATTTTATATTTACTTTTATAATTATTTGGATTTATATGAACTTGAGTTTATTTGAACTTTATTTAAAATTATGACAGTGATGTATTTTATTTTATTTTATTTGAATTTATGATTAAATATTTGTTTATTAAACAATTTTGTAAATACCTGCGGGTACCCGTAGATACCCGCGGATATGAAAAAAATGGACGGGTACCCACATAACGGATACCCGACGGATATGGGTACGGGTACGGGACGAACATTTATCCAACGAGCAAGATACGAGGGAGCTACTATCCGTACCCTATCCGTCCCGTTGACATCCCTAGATTAATGTATCCGGCCCTATAAAATACATTAATTAAATATGGAACTTAAAAAATAAAATTGCTACTAGATTACAACTTTTATTAAAAAATAGAAATTATCAATTAAATAATAATTTTAATACTAAAAAAATAATAATCAATGAGGACTTCTTAACTTTTTTTAAAAAGTTATCCATTTTATAATTTCGTAAAAGAAATTGCATCTTTTTAAAGAACCGATAATGATGCACCCAATAATACATACCAAAAATCAAAAGTTAAGAATCTTAAAATGCATGAAATTGAAGCTTTAAGAGAAGTTATAATAGTGTGCTTTTAATGCATAACGAAATATGACTACGAAAGAGCGTTTTGTTGATTTGACAAAACTATTAATAGAATAAATGAGTTGTCAATTTTATATTACACTATGATTCAAAATTTCAATACACATTAATTAATTCTATCTTTTGTCATATATGTTTTGATTATGCGCAATTGTTTTAAGAAAATTTAGTCTGTTAAATCCTCTTCAAACATTTGGTCATGAAATTTTTTTCTTGTCTAAAATCCTAAAATTATCAATTTCTGTTTGAATTGCTCACGATATTAAATTGATATCTATGGTTGGATTTACGTATGTTTTTTGAGTAATTTCTTTCCCTATGTTCTAATTTAAAATCTTAATAATTACTCTAATATGTATATACCATTGTGTGGTGTAAGATTTGAGTCATAGTGAGGTCATAGTATAAAATAAACATATATTCCCAATCTACTTTTATAATTCATAACTTCAATCATAACTCTATCTTATTAATCACCCTATCTTTAGCCGCAACCAGAAATATGACTAATCAGTGAGCCCATTGGGTCAATATTTGTGGCCCATGGCCCATCACAAATTGACAAAAGATAGAAGCTTTATAAAGGCTTCTCTATCTAAAACCAACATTTATGTGCTTTATAAACCCTAATTAAACTTTTGTTTTAATTAATGAATCGTAAAACAAACACATCATGAATACTAAATATGTTTGTCCTAGGTCTTGATTTAACAGCATTGTTGTTTGGTTATTGCGTGCACGAATAAGAGTCCGTTACGGAAAGCTAACAAAACTCATCTGATGCAACCATGCATAAGCATAATGAGTCTACATTTACAAGTTTTGTTTGTGTTATCTTCTACTACTGAGGATTAAAAATATACTATATTAATATTTTAAATATTTTTTAATATATTTTAAAATGTTAACATTAATGGTAATCAATATATTATAGAGATAAAAAATAGCACAACAAAATCCAACAGTGAAACCAAATTTAAGCACACATAATGACATTATGAGTATGAAAACACAAAAAAAAAAGTGAAAAAAAAAACCCAAAAAGATTCATAAGTCGAAGATTATGAAGTGGTGGTCCTTGGTAGCTTATAGTAACGTTGATGTGAAAAGCTTCTTATTTTTGATGACGTTAAGCATATGGAAGGGTGATATCATATTATCATCCCATTGCTGTATCTTTTCATGCAAGTTCTTCTTCCTTTTTTGCCCTGCAAAACTAATTTTTTATTTTATTATTCTAAATAAACAAGTTATCATAAAGATATATACACTTAAAAATAAAGTCTATTCATTAGGTTTTGGAAAAATATATTTGGAAAAGGATGACTTTAACTATTTTTATAAAAAATAACTTTTTCTTTTTATGAAAGATCACTTTGTTGTGAAGAATTTATCTATATTAGTTCAAGAAAAAATTTATTATGAGGTGAAATTTTGGAAAGTTCATGATTTATATATTTATTAAAACTATTAAACCTAATTTTTTTATTTTCTTTTCAGATTAGTTTTGGTAAAATAAAAAAATCGAGACAAATTTAAAAGATTTTAAGTTTAACCCAATCTTACACCATGGGTTTATAAAATAAGATTTACATTCACTTATATAAAATTATTTTTATTGTTGGAAGTCCCACATCGACTAGAAATAAGACTAATTCATAATATATAAGTTAGTGCAATTCTCATCTTATAAGTTGGTTTGTGGGGCTTGAGTTATGCTTAAATCCCACCCTTTAACATATTAGAGTACTAAGAGTTTTTATATTTAGAGTGCGCAAACACTTCAACTTAATTTAAAGTATATATGTGTGGTTGCAAACCTCACCTTCCAAGTCGGTTTTTGTTCTAAAAATATATACTAAAGCAAGTCCCGAGACATAATAATGAACTGAGTCAAGCGGATTTTTTTATCATAGTGAATGATGACGCTTTGACAATAGATAAACTACGATATTCAATAATATTTTTAATATAAAACTAAAATACATTTGATAAGTTTGAATAAGAGGATATCAAAGTCTCTTGTGATGAAGTCATATTTTAAAATTTTACATGTTTGTTATCTTACTTGTTGACTTTTGACTTTTATTTTTATTTTCATCTTTTGATCCTAAAAAAGCAACTAATAACTTCTTGCCTTAGTAATTAAAATTGTCTTTCTTATGATAAGATTTTGAAATGCCCAATAAGAAGAATAAAGTATTGAATAACTTAATGTTTTTGCAAGCTTTTGTATAAATAAAAGACTGTTACTTAACAATTATGGGACATATAAAATATGCTCTAATACAATAGGTCATTCTAATATATATTATTGAATTTACATATGAATACAAGTAATGAATCGCTCTCTTGTCCTTTGGCATATGAATTGAAGAATATAGAAAAGAAATATTATTGATCAATTGCCTCCAAATTCAATATTGAAGCACCTTTAGACATAAGGACAATATTAATGAATGTAATCTTGCCTACATATAATTTATAATACTTAGTCATTGATTAAATTATTATTACTATAGACTTTCGTACGAGGATCAAGTGGGACAAGTTACAATCTAAAAATGAGATTACTAGTAGGACAATTGTAGAGGAAGATATTATTGCAGGTGACATCAATTGTCCCATGGCAGAGACTAAATGGATCGGATTACAATCAAATCGTAGTGTTTGGACTTATACACTCTTAAGTAAAAAGAGTTGAGAGTTGTGTTATGACTAATGGCTATAACTTTTGATGTAGTGGTAAGAGCTCAATCCTAATAAATAATTATACCAATTACATTATCATAACCTCTCTGGCGATTATCAAAGTTTTATGAAACAAGAAAATAAAATATATGTAGAAATGAATATGAAGATGCTAAAATATTGAAGATGTTTAATCCCAAAAATCTATTATTCACAGCATTTTTTATTTTTCCTGTCATTTAAATTTATTGCAACTAAAAAAATATTAAAATAGTACGTATAAGAATTTAGAGGAATGATTGCTAAGTCTAAAAATTAAAAATAAAGCTTGTACAATTAAAAAAGTTAAATGAGACATTAGATCGTTAATATTATATATTGATCCTCAAATCTCATAAAATTGGTAAAGGTGATTTTAATAAAATTGATTTGAAAAATTAGAACATATGCATAACAGAAGGAATTGAATTTTGGTCTAAAGCAAAAAGGTTATTTTCTTTTATCCAAAACTCTGCAATCACATAAAAGTATTAGAAGATGAGATAATTGTTTTCTACTTAGTGATGAATTTATAATTCCACTTAAAATATTCCAAGAAAGAACAACATAAGTAGTTATCTTTTTGTTGAAGAGTAACGGGCCTCGCATATTTTTATTTCCTCACTAGCAAGCCCAAAAGTTGAACAGAACTAATAAAGCTCACGACGATTTGGGCCTTCTTCTACATGGTCATGTTCATGTGAACAAAGGGCTTCTTCTTCTTGCACCTGTCAAAATATATATAATTTGTGTTAGAAATCTTTTACCTAAATTATTTAAAAATAAAATTTTATGCTAATTTCAAATTAACCCAGAAAGTATTTTCTTTCTATATTTATCCATTTCATTGATTATATAACTCCAAATCAATTTAGAAATTCATAATAATAAGAAAGATATGATTAAACATAAACTAATACTATTTTACAGTTCTAAAGGGTAAACATATAAGCATACAGTTTGCTTTGAAAAATATAAAGTACAAGAATAAATGAAAAACAAAATCATGCAATAAGATGACTGTATATGACTCCAAAAGAAACATGTCTATATGCAATGTTTTCGTGGACACAGAAAAGCATGTAAGACAATGTATTAATTAATGGAGGTAGTTTTCGCATTTATTAAGGTAGTGAGTTCTTTATCCTAAAAAAAAGTTGTTATTTATAGGAACTTTTATGAAGTTTTCTAAGACATAAAAATATGAAAAATAGAAATAAAATAAATTTTTCAAAAAGATAGTTATAAATAACACTTCAAGAAATTATAAAGAGAATTTTTACGAGATAAGTTGATTTTCAATTTTATTTATTTTTGTATTTTTTTTCACATGTCCTTATAAAAAAGCTGGTTGAAAGAAAAATTGACTATAGAACACTGAACTTGTACCCTTTGGGTCGCTATCGTTGGTTGTCAAATCAAAGACAAGGCTTTCAGAAGAAAAAGAAAGTATTAATTATTAATTAATTAAGACAAGAATAAGACAGTGGAAATAAGCACCAACAATGAGATTCTGCACGTGAATAATATGCATCAAGGTTGTATAAAACAATAACAGTGTTGGATTTTCAATTAAAAATATTTCAAATGTTATGAACAAAGTTACGATGCATTATATTAGATTTTATCATTACCAAAACTTGTTCCTCAAGATCTTTAATTGTCTCGGTGATGTTTCATTGGACGTCTAGGAGTTTGGGTACATTTTCCTTTTTTCTTGGAACACAAACAATTTTCAAGTTGAAATCATTTTAAGTTATAATTGATGTAATAGTTTAACTATTTTAACTATGATAGCTTAAATTGTTGATATTGTGGTTGATGTGTTTGTATATCATTGATTGATTTTGGTACTTCGTAGTGGGTTAACAAAGTTAAAACCAGGATAATAGTTAAAAAAAAAAAGCAAATTATATATTCATTAGTTCAAAATTATATTTTAAATTTTGTTTGTAATTGTTAAAGGATTAGAAATTGATTTGAAATTGATTTTGGTTTTCTACAAAATTGGTATTTATGCTTGCTTCAATGAAATGAGGGTGATAAACATGGGTCTAGAACATTTTTTCTCGAGCGGTTAATACTTAAACATCAACACTTTTCACTCAAGTCTAGGGTTAAATTTTAAGAAAAAATAAGTTGTAAATAATTATTTCTACTCTCGAATTTTCATTACTTGAGTGACAAATGATTGCTCAAATGATAAAGTATTAATGAATATATATTATAAGTAGGGTTAAATATGTTTTTGGTCCCTTAAGTTTCAGGGAAATTTAGAATTAGTCCCTCATCAAAATTTTTGACCAATTTAATCCTTCATCTTTCAAAATGTATAAATTTAGTCCTTTTAACCAAATTTTGCTAAGTTTATTTGACGTTTCATGCGCATTTCATGATAGTATTTAAATTATTTACACTGTTTGACACATCTTTGCTTCCATGTTAACTTAAATACTATCATAAAATGTGTTTGAAACGTCAGATAAACTTAACAAAATTTGGTTAAAAGGACTAAATTCACGCATTTTGAAAGATGAAGGACTAAATTGGTATAAAGTTTTGATGAGGGACTAATTCTAAAATTGACTGAAACTTGAGGGACTAAAAACATATTTAACCCTTATAAGTATTAGCATGGTGTACCACTCGGGCAATGTCCTTGTCCCTTAAATTATGTGTCGTCACTCAAATAATTTACTTGTATTTCAAGTGAGGATGATAGTTGATAAAGTCTCTTTGATTACTCAAACATTGATATAATGCCTAAGTGATATAAAGCATTATTCAAGAGATCGAAATACAACTTGATCAAAGGATGTTTAGCAAAACTACCCTATTTTATACAATAAAGGTTGATCAAGTATTTTTTTTTTTGACCAAAAAATGGAGTTAATGTATATTTTTATTCAATTAGCCAATATATTATTATTTTTTTATAATTTATTGATTAATTGATGTATGCTACATTACATTGAATTATTTGAGATCACGCATGATTTGTATTATTTAAGAACATGAATTTATTGTTAAAAGGAGATACCCTTACTTCATCTATAGTGTAAATCACGTAGATTAAAACATCATATGATAGAAGTTGACAGAGAGTTCTTGCACCACTAAGATACATTTTTGGGTATACAATTATTTGTGCAATGAATTCACAATGACTTATGGAACTAACATTCTCCTCTTGATCAAAATGGTTAAGAATGAGTCAGATGTTAGTTTCATGAAATATGTTTAATATAAGTCTTTCAAAAGACATTTATTTGTATTTTATCTTGTATCAATTAGAGTTTAGGTCCGCTTGTAGATCTATAGTGCTTAAAATGGATTAGATAGAGATTGTTGAACTTTGTGATATAATTGAGTTATGACTGAATTATGTATTTGTCATATTGTCAATAACTTACCCTTATAACTTTTATGTAGTTTTCTATCAATTGTATTTAGTATATAAACTTATGACGTTATAGGTCCACGAGAAAACACTAAACAAATTTATCATGTTTTAATTTCTTGTATTGACATTTATATGTGTGTATGCATATATATTCCTTATGAATTAATTTTATTTTGTAAATCCTATATTGAATTATTTATGACCTTTGTATGTAAATGTATATGTATAGTAGAATACTAGATGTATAACTATTATTAGTTTATATGATATGTTCCAACTTCCCTTTTTTGTAAGTTCAATTTTTACATCAAAATATTTTGAAAAATCTCCTAACAACTCTAACCATTAAAAATCAAGGCAATAAATATATTAATAATGAGAAAAGATGAAACTAAAATCAACAAAAATATTGGAAAGCACCGAAAATATCTTAAATTTTAGTGATAATTCACATTACTAAGAAGAGAACTTTTTATGACAATTATTTTGGAATTTATGTGTTAGTTGTAGAACTAACATAGATGCAAAATATATAAAAAGTTTATAGTTTTCGTATTAGTTACATAATTGACATAAAAAGTTTAATTACTACGTCGATGATACATAGAATTGTCTCAAAGTCCAAGCATATTAGTTACAAACTTTTAAATCATCCATGATGACAGATAGAACTAACCTAGATAGTGACATGAACATAATATAAGAAGCATAAATTTTGAGCAGACTCTTACACATACCATAATGATGGTTCTCTCTCTCTCTCTCTCTCTCTCTCTCTCTTTTTATCATTACGCTCTTGTTCTAGTCTTTATTGATTCCTCTTAATAACATTATACACTACTTTGACTAACTTTATTTCAAAATTTATCAATAAAAGAAGGACAAAAGAAATAAAAGATTATTAGCTACCACCTCGAGTTCACATAATTTAATAAAGTATTGTCATTCTTGCCTTTGACATCAACTTGATATCCTTCCTTGTTAAAAGGTCTCATGTGTCCTTGTTAACATCTACAATAAAAGCAAGCTAGTGGAAATTTGAGGAAGTCACATTTTATGTTTGTGTCATCCTTTATGCCTTTTAATGTCATGCTCGTATACTTTCTTACCAACTAATTAAATGTTATTTTGATTGTTTAAATTTACAAATCATTATTACACATACTTTATCATTGAGGTGACCTACCATGGAAAAGAGAAGTGTTATGATGTAGAAAAAATAAAAAGTAAAAGAACACAAAAAAAATAAATTGTACCCTAAAAAGAAAATTTATATTAACTCTAATTTAAATTAACATGTTAAAACATTTATTTTTGATGAAAGTTCAAAATTCCTTTCCTTCCTTTTTTTCGGCAAAACAAATGAAAAACCAAGGAGTCCCAAATAGAATTTTGTTTATCAATTTGATTCCCTACAAATACACACACAAAAAAGATTATTTTTTTTATATTTATATCCAACGGATTGACTAGCTCGAATCCGCAACTTCTACCTTAAGAGGTGCTCTAACCAATTGAATTACAATCCAAAAAAAAAATATATTGTATTAATATTTTTATGAACTATATTTTTATGTTAAATCTTTTCTTTTCTTTTTGTAAATGAAAAAAAAAAACACTTATATATATATATATATATTAATATTAATATGTAAGTGTTTCGTATAATGATTAAATTTTTAATCGAAATAAAAACCTTTTCTTATTTACAAATCGTTTCATTTATTCTAATATATAAAATGTAATCATTATAATTATTAAATATTATTTTTCATTACTGAATTTATAAAAAGAAAGTAAAGTTACAGTTAATGTAATATTATTAATTGAAGATTTAATAATTTTTTCCCAATATTATAATTTTTTTTTTCAATTTCATTTCATTATTATCATATATTTTTCATTTTATTTTAATTTCAATATTTTTTAATATTTTTAATTTCATTTAACTTAAAAAAAAGTTATATAATCTCTTTCTTCAAATTAGTGGTGATAATGTAATAACATGTGTTACATACATTTCAATAAAGTAATGTCAAACTACATGGACTATATTTTTAAAACACAATTAAATTTAAAATGTTTAAAATAAAAGAAAAAAATTGGAAATACTATTAGTAAATAAAAAGTTAAAAAGTCTGAACTAAATGAAATAATTATCGTAATTCACATAAATTAGTGAATAGAAATTTATAAAACATAAATAGTAAATACATTTTTATTTGTTTTACTCTGTTTTGTCCCAATTAGCCGAATCTCAGAACAAAATCAGAAAAAGGGCTATTATTGTGAGAGTGAGTAAGAAGCTTTTACAAAAGCTTGATTGGATGGATGAAGTATCACTGGAAAAACATACAAAAAAGGAAATGATGCAAGGATGCATGGTATAAAAGTAACTTATTTAAAAATAGATTTAAATGAGAAATATGTAATTTTTAAAGTTAAGTTATAGTATAATTTATTGTATGAAGTAATTATTATATATCTCCATGAAAGAAGTAAAGAAAGAAAATGGTAGAAAAGATAGTGTGAGTGGATGATGCAAATGCAATTGAAAGTGATTTATTGATTGATGACATGTGTAGAAGTGAGTGAGTGATAGTAAACGTGCTTTTAATGCCCTCATTATTTGAACGGTGGACCAATTAATTTGATGAATTGTGTTCCAGCAGCCATGGGGTATGTCCGGAAGCAATGTATCTAATCCAATTCATCCTCATCTCAGGGACACTGTGGGCTCCCCAAACACTGCCTTGTTTCTGCCAACAAACGTGAAATTTCTGATGTTGTACATTTCGGGTGTGTATCACAATTAAATAATTTTTCAACGTAAAAATAAAAATTAATTGCTTTTTATTTAACATAAATCTTTTATATTTTAATTAATTTTAAAAATCAAACGAATATCAATTTTACGTTAGAAAAATTAATTATAATCAATTCTTGATATAAAACTAATCACACAATTCATGTTTTCTACCCAACTCATTCAACCTTTTTTTTTTATATTCTAACTTAAAAATAAATAAATTTAAATAAAAAATAAACATTAAATATATCAATTTCAAATTTAAAGCACCTTGTTAAATTTAATATGTTTTTTTAATATAATGGTTTGATGTATATATAATAAATATACATTATAATTCATGAATGTGTTTTTTTTTAAATTATTTTTATTATTATTTAATAAAATGGTCTCACTCATTAATTTACATCTTGATTGATCTAAACTCATTAGTCAAATTAACCTAGTCTAAAATGGGTCACTTTAATTTAAATTATAAGATTTTAGTTTGATGTGATTTATGAAATTTGTCAAACTTTTTTTGGCAGATAATTATTTATATAAATTTTTTAATTTAGAGAAAGACTTCAAAGAAAAACTACTTAAAACAACCATATTCTAAAGGATATATTAATAGGGTAGTATTATTTTGTTACCAAACAAATTTTTACACACACTATGCATTCATCATTTTATCCTTCAATATCTCTTTTTCTTTACAAATATAAAATTTGTTTTTTAAAAATTAAAATACCCCTAAAAGTGAATTGTCAACAAATTGTAAAAAAACATTTTCCATACATAGTAATAACATGCTAGAGATATAAAAAGACGATTATATAATGAAAATAATATTGATTCTTTCTCGCACAAGTATAGCTCCCCATGAATTTTAAATAAAGGTAAAAAAAAAAAGCTTATTATTTGCCATTGTTACTTTATTTTACTATCATATGGTGGTGATGGTCGAAGTTGTGTTTGATTAATTTGTTTGTGTTGTAACTTTTAGTTAATTCTTGGGCATCTTGAATTTTTTTTAGAAAGAAATCATGTTTTGGTTTCCTATAGCCGTTTTAGTTTATTCATTTTTGGTTTACTTAAACATATAACAATGAGATTATATGTGAATTCTTGTTGTGCTTCGGTGTATTTCAACAATTATATTCCAAACTACTGTATATAGAATTATTCTCCATGGACACTCGTTATCTTTATTAAACAATTATGGAAAATGATAAATTTTAGATTCTATTACCTACTTTTCTTCTTTCTATTTTAGAATAATGGTTAATTATTTATTCAAAGTTTAATATTTCAGTCGAAAAACCATCTTATTCAAAGTTTATACAATAAATTTTGATTAATTTAATTTGCCTCAATTTATTTTACTTTCACATCATATAAATGTTTAATAAGAAAGCCAATTTAAACTAAGTATTATAATTATGTATGCACTTAAAAGAAATTCGAATTTAACTTCATATAGAGTATCTTTAGAACCCAGACGAATCCAAGCCCTTCAAGAGTTTCCTTTTTACTAATTCCATTAAAAAGAAATAAAAAAACATAATTACAAGTTAAAGACTTTTTTATATATAATTTAATTTCGTAAAGCTAATTTTCCTTTTGTTCTATTTATTTTATTTTACTTTTTTTCCTTAAAGAAACATGGTTGGTCTGCATGTCCACTGTTTCTGTGTCGTGTCTATCCCTTGGGCAGCAAGAAAAGACCGCACCAAGACAGGGTCAAAACGGTCAAAGTCAGTGGTACTCCTGTAAATCTTTTCCAAAACCAGGGTCATTTTCTCAACCTCAATGCTATATATTTCAAATCTCGAAAACTCGCACAACATAACACAAACCAAACCAAACCACAATCACATTCTATCTTCGGATCTAAGAGGTTCTTCGCTCTCACTTTTCACCATTCTCTTCTTCACCAAACAGAGAAAACAGAAATGGCAGGTGCAAGAGCTGGTAGCATGATCAACGGAAGAAGCATCCCCAGAAGGTTCTCTGGGCGTCCAATTCCAAAGCGTGGACAAGTGAAGGTTGGAATTGTTCTGGGTCTCGCAAGCTCTGTTGTTTCCATCTTCTCTCGCAACAGAACCAGAGCCTCTGCTACACTTTCTCACCTCGCACACTAGGATTCAACCCTTTCACACCGAATCGATGAGCTTCCAAAATTTTGATCCTTTCTTATGTACAAATCGGGGTCTTTTTATTCCCTTCTACCATATGTTCATATGTAAATCTCTTGTTCTCTTTCATGCTAATGAAATCATCCCATCTTTTATTGCTTATATCTCTGTTCTTGGATCTGCAACAATGGATGAATCTTACTTTCTCAAGGCAAGCATTTAATTTTAAAAATACCCAGTAACAGATTAATCACCATTAATAGAATACACTAACTTTAATCACCATGCTCTGGTCTCTGAGATGGGAGATTTATTTTTCTGAGAAGTAAACTTAAGAAAGAAAAGTAGAAATACAAGTACTGCATCGTACACAATCGTATCCATATAAATTATTTAATTTTCTTACAAAGAGTTGAGTAAATCTGAATGATCAAAGTACAACAACATGTACTGCATAGGGTTGGTTTCTGAACTGTAGGTAATTGGATTCTTAATCTTAGTTAATTACATACATGATTAGCACAAATTACAGAGTGATTTGAAAACCAGTTGAAGAAAAACAGGGTACTGTAACATTGACTCGTGTGCACGTGCCCTCCAATTTTTTTGTCTTCTGAACTTCAAATCTTCATCCATTAAATCAAAAGAAGCATGGCCAAGAAAATGCGAGAGAGCATTTATTTAGTAAATGTGTCCTTTTCAGATTTTGTAGAGGTAGGAGAAAGGTCATGTCAAAATGTGGTCATGTTGAAGATGAAGTGTTCTGATTTCAGTGAAGATTAAGGATATGACTAAGCTAAGCAAAGCGACAAAGCACAAGTGGAGTTAACTATGATAGTAGTGAATAATTGTGATTATTATTAATTAACAACGAGTTTAACAACTGTCACCTTATACTGTTATATCTTACTATTAATTGTGATTATTACTACTCCTATTTTTTTATTCCAAGAATCTATTGCTCCCTCAACACAATCCAACACAATCTTAAACCTACCTATTTAAATATTAATGCTTTCAGTGCATTGTATCCAGGGTTTTCACTTTGCAAGATTCAGAGCACCGCAATTAATCTTTGAATACAAATCAATAAATCCACGCATCCTTTTTAAGTCCACTTAGTACCCACCTTCTCTTTCATTCTCATTTTTTTATACCTTTCCTTCACTAACTTTCACACACTAAAAAGTCATCGTAATAATGTCTTTTTGAGTTTAATTATGAGTAATGAGAATCGAAATTAGTGAGGTGGGTTGCATATAATGGGTAGTGGGGTATTCAGGTAACTAAGCGACAAAGTGACACCTAAAAGTGTTTCGATTCTGCAAAAATCAAAATCGTTTTTCTTCTTTTTCTAATCCAAACAATCGTGCACGTGATTTTAATGCGTTGCAAAAAACTTCATGCTTATCTTTTTTTTTTCTTTTTTTTTTTAATACATAGGTTTATTTATGTTTATCTTATTCTTAACTTTCTCATATTAAATTGCTTTTCTAAAGCGCAGCCTGGTGTGGGCTTTTAAAATATAGCCGGCGCGTGGGACCATCATTGTCTTGTCGTTTTCCCTAAACCATATCTTCTCCGGCAAGTTTTTTCTTAATCAGATTCTTTGAACTTTGAACAATGACAACGTTATTTTCTTTCAAATTTCTTGTCACACACGTTCATATTAAACGGTACAGAATTGTAACCTAATAATTAACAAAAATGTTAAACTCTTCCAACTATTCTTCATTTAAATCACGACAAAACTTGTGCACTTTTTTTGACGTGGGACTGAAAGGTAGTATTTTTTTTTTCTTTCAGTAGTTTACTAATTGAAGAAACGTTTTTTAAAATTTACATGAAGTGAAGAATTTTGACTATTTTCCACTTTCTCTTTTTCTATGTTGGCTTTTGTTAAACATTCAAAGTCCAGAGGATTTGCTCCTGTTAGCTACTGTTGACCATTGCATACGATTCAAAAGCCTTGAGAACGATGATATTTGACTGTTGACCCTGTTATAATATGAACAAACAACACACATAATTTATTTTATTACATTACATGCATCACTTACATACGTATTATTATTTTTATGTATTTGTAGTATGAGAGGACAAATTAGTACTAGTGTTGTTGTACTTCTTGTTCTTCTTCAATCCTTATAAAATAGCACGTTGCAGATATTAAATACTGGTTAAGAAAATATCAAATATTTTTGTTTGATTCGTTTTAGTTCTTTAATTGTTGGAGAGGAATAATGAAAAAGTTTGAAACTTGATCAGCAAGTATTAACAATTGAAATGAAAGTTAAACAAATAAGGTGAAGGAGATGTTGAATAACACAAAACGACAAGGAGTGGTTTGACTAAAACGTTCATGGGTCAAAATCAAACACTGAAAAAGAGGTGCTCCACGACCCCTCGTAGTGAAGAAAAGTATGCAGGTGGTAACAAAAGGAAGGTCAAAATTGTCAATAAATGACCAATTATTTTAAACCCACAAGAGTAGAGAGAGAGAGTATCACGAATTGAAATCAAACAATATAAGGGAAAAGAAGTGGTAGTTTAGTAGAAAAGAAGGGGCTTTTTTGTAACTAAACTTCACTTCATCTCTATATAAGTGGAAACTCTTGGAATCACTTGGTACAACCGTGATAAGCTTTGTGTTGTTTTGTGTGTGGTTGTTGAGGGCGAAGAGGTTAAAGAAGAAGGGAAAAGAAAGTGATGGGTGTTCAAGTGGTGGTGATTAAGAGAATTATTTGTCCAAGAGCAATATTTCTGGCCGTTTGATTCCGAAAAGGGGCCAAGTGAAGTTGGGAATTATGGTGGGCTTGTTTCATAGTGTCTCTTCTGTCTTCTCCGCCATTACTACACGATGTGTTCTTCATTTATCTTGAGTTTTCTCGTCACTGATTTTTTGACCATTTTGAGAAACTGTAAAAAGAGAGGATTGTGATCGAGGGTTGCTTCTATTTTGTGAACAAATCAATTGTACAAAGCTCATAATTATTTAATTCTATAGAGATAGATTGGTGTTTGTTTTTCAATACCATCCAATCATTTCATTGTTGTAATACATAATTTTACTTTTGCGTTTTATTTAGAGATATCCTTGGTGTAGTATACAAAATTTTGCAATGAGTGAAAAATGTGAAAAATGCATTCAATGGAAGGTTGACAATACTTTAACATTCAACCATATTGAAGCGTTTATTTGAAATGTGTTTACAATTACAAATTACATTACTTGTTGTAGTATATATATATTTTTTAAATAATGATAATTTCATGAAGAAATTGTAATTTTCCCAAAAGGAATGAATGCATGGACCAAAGACTTAGCCAAAATAACAAGGAAAAACTATCAACTGGTTTTGCTTGCAATGAAATTTCAACCTATCCTACTATTGTCTCTGCCAAAGACTAATGTGGTGGCCCAGTTTACTGCCACGTAAAGCCTGTTCCTCCAGCTAAGGACACGTGTAAGATATGCGGAGCGCCATATCATCCAGCTAACAAAACCAGCAAGTGACAACCCCTTTGCATCCTACACAACATATATAAGCAGAACAATATCAGAAACTATTTCTTTGAATATATAACTACACTCTTGAAGCTGGTAAAGATTTAAGATAGAATTAGAAAAAAATGCTATATTATACCTTTGTCTCTCGTAGATCAACCAGTGCTTTGTAGCCACCTACAGATGCCATGCTCCCAATATGCTTATACACAAAAGGCTCTCCAAGTGGCATCCCTTTTGCAGAGAAAGCCTTTCCTCCATTCTGCTTCCCAATTTTGTTGAATAGCTCCACAAGAAACTTCCCCTCCCTTTCAGCAACCTATAATTAACCATTGCTAAGTGATGCTTGCTTTTCAAGCATAGAATGGAATATACTTTTATGGAGTGTATGACAAGAAAGCCTTGTTGATTGTAACTACTATTTTCATGTACTGATTCATGAGCCTTGTTAGCTGCAATGCAGGGAATGACTAAAGCCTAGCTTATTAAGAGCAAAACTATGTTCTATTTCAGCAATGTGAACAATGACAGTTCATATGATCTTTCACACATAGATTGTGCATATCAATAAATGTTCTTCATTGTGCCTCCTTAGAAGCTACCATAAGGGTCATCATCAGGAAGTGGCTTTGTAAAATTCCACGCTCAAACATAAATAAAAGTCAACTTCAACTGCAAGTACGCTCTTTGAGATTTTTCTAATTGGATAGAAGGAGATCATAGATCAGCATAAGTTTAACTTCATTTGGCTATTTACTTGGTCACTTTATCCATATCATTTGGCAAATCAAAATGGATAAATGCTAACCTGAGCTAGAGCTGGAAGCACAGGCCTTCCAGTTTGTTCAAGAAAACCAGCACAATCTCCAAGGGCAAAGACATCTTCCACAGAAGGAACACGCAACCATTCATCTACACCGATTCTGTATCAATCAAAGAGAGCAATTAAATGGAGATCACATATTGTGAATGATTAACAATATTTTTATTTTCCTTTCTGGGCTGCACATACCTTCCGCCTGGAGATTTAGGAAGATTTAAGGCTTTCACAAACTCAGAAGGACCAACTCCTGTGGACCAGACCAAGAGGCCATAAGGAACTTTTGTTCCATCACTCAGAATTATCTCTTTGCTATGCACTTCCTTCACTACACCTCGCTTAAGATGGACCCCAGACTGATAAAACATTGAATGTCTCAGGCTTAAACTTGAAGGTTGAAACCCTGAAATAGTGGGTAATCTAGATAGATTAAAGTATGTGATAAAAACTAGTAAGGTTTACCTTTGTTAAGTGCTTTGTTGCATATTGTCGTAAGCTAACATCAAAGGATGATAGTATCTCATTTGCCTGATCATAAAAAAGTCATTATGATGGTTATGTACACTAAATTTTAATCTCACTCACAAAATAGGCTGAAATGAATGGAAGTAAATACATCCAGGTACCTCAATCAGTGTAACGTGAATGTAATCTTTGACATGAGTATAACGCTCATGAACATCCCTCGTGATGAAATCACTCAATTCACCACTAAACTCCACTCCTGTAGGGCCACCTCCAATAACTACACAGTGTAGAAGGCGTTTCTTTTCTTCTTCCGATATGCCTGTTACACAAAAACGTTCTTTGCTCTTTGATAGAAAATGACAAGTGCATAATAATTAATACAGAGTGAATGAATTAAAAATAAAAATGCTGTATACAAATTTAACTGTCTCTTGCTAAGAACAATACTAGAAGAAAATAAAGCTCACGCTCTTTTTCAGGTGAAGTAATAAAAGTTGAAAGAAAGATAACTCAGGACAGAACATGTGACTGATACAGAATAGTGTTGCATTGGCAAGGTTTGTTTTCCGTCAAAATGACAAAACTAAAGTGGAATACTTCAAAATAAACTATGATGGAGATGAAATACCCACCTGGATTTTCCGAAAGCATCAGATTAAGGAGAAGTCTCTTCCTTATTTCTTGAGCATGGTTCACATCACGAAGAAAAAAGGCATTTTCTGCTACTCCCTTGATACCAAAAGTCAAAGCCTCGGCTCCTGCTGCAATGACAAGCTTGTCATACGCGACTTTAAATTCGTAAGGCTCTCGAGGCAATCCACCATTGTTGACTGCCTCACAATAGACCTGTTTGCATGATATAAAAATGAGTAGACATTTTACTACACAAACTCCAGAAAGCACAGCAGCATTTTATAAAACTTTTTTTTCAAACAACTTTTTATTATATCTCATATTTGAGCATTCCATGAGTATATGAATATGCAGAAAACGTAAAAATACACACACACAAAGGGCAGAGGTTGTATTGTATATCATTGTACTCACTTCATGTTTGCCTGTGTCGATGCCAGTGCAAGAAGCTAGAAAGAAGAAGGAGTTTGGTTCTTTTGCTAATGCATCTTGTATTCTGGTGACAGGCTCAGCAACAGTTCTGAATTCCAGGGTTCCAACACATGTTGAAGCCAGCAAAGGAGTAAAAACCATGTGATTTCTCGGTGATATGCACACAACATCATAGATTTTGGTGTCAAGCCCTTTGAGGAACCGACACGCAGCCCAACCCGTACCAAGAACAACCACCCTAGGCTTTTCACCTGGCTTTGTTGCATCTAGTCCTGCATATCTTCCCTGATCATTCTCCAACTCTAACTCTGACTCCTCAACAACCGTCTGTGAGTTAGCAGAAGGAAACTGATAGTATGGAGTTCCTGATATTCCCCTCATTGCAAAGTTCACGAAGTTATGTTCCTTAATTGTTGGAACATATGAAAACTTCCCATCTGAATTGAAATTTACATGGGAAGTTGTGTCCTGTATCCTTGTGTATCCTCCCACCTTGAATAAATCCTTCTCACTCGCATAACTACCATAAGCACCTCTTGATTTTCTGAAGTTGGCCCTAGCAATCCTTGCCAATGCCATTGTAAGAGAACAAGCCTTTTACACTTTCTAAGCTTTCTGAAAAGATCAAAGCTCAGAGGTCTAAGTGCTTTCAAGTTTGAACTGAAGAATGAAATGTTCTACAAGATATATATACAAGGTATGCATGCAAATCAGGTGCTTCAGAGCACGAAGCAGAGACAAAAGAGAGTTCGAGGGTTGCAAAGAAATCTACAGTGATTAATTCCAAGAAAATGGGACTACAACAATACAAAAGTTAATATAGCTTTGCTCATCAGTCTTTAGTAGTTGCGGAGAGCCCCATAAAATTTAGAAATTCCAATTTTACAATTTTACAATAACTTCAAATAAGTGACCAAATGACAAAATATGGAATATGATGGACACTAACTAAATCAAGTGTTCCTTTTTCGCTTGATCCATCAAACATATTGTGTGCAAAAAATTATCTGTTACCAGAATGCTGAGAAGATGGTGGGAGACAAAGATCGAAAGAATTCATCAAAGCTCTTTCCATGCGAGATTATAAATCAGCTAATGACGTTGCATTGAAAATAAAGAACATAAAATTGAGAGGAATAGAATTCATTGAACAAAGTACGACTAATAATTGAAAATCGAATACCTACTTACAATCAAAAGTAAAAGAATAGAAAAAAATATCATTTACTGTATTTGTCAAGGTGACAATCCCCTAAAAAGCTAATTACAAACACATAAGTCACAAGAAAAGCATGCCCAAAGAAATAAAATATAACTACAAGACAGAAAGATCACCATATTTTAATAATCAGCTTAATACTCTGCAATTGTAAACAAAGAAATATAAAGACTTTTACTAAACAAACATTGAAGAAACTCAACGAATATAAGATGAGCAAATGGAAATAGAAAAAATAAATAACATTGATGATCCATCATGTTAAAGAAAGGTAACCTTTGGTTGGGTTATGAAGCTTCTGGGGACCAAGATTCAAGAATCTTTTCACCCTCTGTTGCAAAATTCTCGTACTGAAGTTGTAATGCTAAATGTCACGGTTATACTTCATTCACATACATCACAATGTAGGTGGACTTGTCACCGACTAGAGTTCAATTTATGTTTGAATTCTACCATGTCTGTTCACACACCAAATATAATATTTATTACCAAAATAAAATTGTTAGATAGATAGTTATTTAAGAAAAAATTGCTTGTAAAAGACGGTTTTCTTTATTTAGTAATATTGATATGAAAAATTTGAAATGGCGTGTGAAGTGCCCAGGTTATGGGAAGGGCAAGAAGCACGTGTTTCTTGTATATTATCTTTCATATTCTTAAGACAAAGACGATTGTATCCCTGTAAAATGGTGTTTGTATGCAGAGAGTGGAGGATAGATAAGACTTTGTGCCATTCCATCTTTGACCGTACATAAAAAGTTCCGTCCCAATGTATGGTGGGGACGCAGTGTTGAACTTTGATCAACGGTTGAAAATGATGGTCATAGAGGTTCCGTGTCAAATGAAATGTGTTCTGCACAGCTCAATAAGCTCCTGTTATGGCGGAAGATTATTTTTTTGCAGACGCTTATTGGGCTTTTAAGCCCAAGGAAATGGGACCGATCGATTCTGTAGTGGGCCTGTTCTTGCTGTATACTATAAGAATTATTTATACTAATGAAGCTGTTAATCTAAAATGTAAAATTTCTATTTTGGTTAATTCGAATTAAAAACAACCCAATCGGAAAAATTAAAAAACTAATGATTATATTCCAACTTTAACTTTTGATCATTCAATTTCTTTTACTTTAACCTAAGTTTTAAAATGGAAGAAAAAAATCCAACTTCAAAAGAGGAAGAGAATGAGAGACGTAGAGACCTTGTGGAGATTAAATGATGTTAACTAAAATTAGACATGGAGAGATTGAATGGAGATCCTGGAGTCATTACAAATAAAACAATAATTAAATGAAAATACTGGGATTAGTTTCATTAAATTAGTTAAAACTTGAGATCCACCAATAACATTATTTTATTTATATTTGATTCTGAAGAGAGTTTTTTTTTTTTTTTTTTTTTTTTTTAATTATATAATATGCTGTGCCTATGTTCTGTGTTAACTGGTTGAATTGACCGAATCTTTTCTCATATGTTGTTGGGTCATGGTCAACATATTCATAAAAATAACCTTATCAAAAGTTCAAACCGAGTAAGTATTTTGATAAACTCATGCTACTAACACTCCTAAACCATAAAATGATGTATTGATTTTTATATTTAGAATAAAACATTTTGCATACGGTTATACTGGTTAGGTTTAAATGAAATTTGAATGGACTAGTTTATCTCCAAAGATAAAAGTATTAGAGTAATTTGAACAAAAGAGTTTGTTTCCAAAGATAAAGTAACTTTCGGTGGCTTTCAATGTGCAGTTTCAATTTTATCAGAAACAAACATGTTTTAAATTTTATAATTATAGTTTTACTTCTTCAGTGATTTTCAGGTTTCATAAACTTTGATGCAAGAAATATGAACAAATCATCACTAACCAGAGCTACAAAGTCTAAAACAAAAGCAGAAATATGAACTACTGAGCAGTCCAAGACAAGGTGGACGAACTAGTCAGGTAATAAGTGATGAATTTATTTGATTAATGCATAACATAAATTTCCAGAAGATGCACATATTGAGAAATGAAATGCTTTCAGAGAATTAATGCCAAAAGTGCATTGTCAAATTCCAAATTGACGGTTGCAAACAATGTTTGAAAAAACACTAATAGGCCAATGAATTTGCCTATGTCCTGAATGTTCTGTATTGGAACATTAAAGGAACACCAAGTATGTGGTTCTCAATTATCTAGTACAGGAATAAAGTCTGATTCAGTATTGCAACTTCTGTTATAGCTTTGTTTTCTTGTAACATGCTTGGATGATAGGTGTTGGTGGGTCCGTGAAAGAGCCATTGAGTATACGGTTAGCAACCCAGTGGTTAGCAGCCTCAGCATAATGAACACTGTCCCAACTTATATACTGTGAAGGGTTTTCACAAGCAGAACCAAACACATCTTTCCCATTTGCACTTCCCAAATTCCCACACCAAATATGTGTATCATTCACATGATAGCCACAACAGATCTTCATAGGATCCACAAATCCTGAAAATTAAACTGTTAAACTTTGCCTAAAATCATTATCAAACACCTTGTGAAAATAGTAAACAAGTTACCTTCAGTTTTGGTGTTACTGATGAGTGCATACTTTGCAGCATAGACATCTACATAAGTAATTGCAGCCTCTGGAAGCTCTGTTCTGAGTTTGATGATTCGGTCTTTGAGGTGCTTGTTGAATTCAGTAGCCATCTCATTTTGATCCTTCACACATCCATACTCATCAAGATAGCCATCTGGTATATTGTGTTTGTAAAATAGTTGTACCGGCATGCACCCAAAGGGGCTTGTGTTGTGTATCCAGAATGACCTACCTCCTTGATCGTAAATATTCTGCAAACGATTTCATTTCAATAAACTTTCTTAAAATTCAACTCATAAGTTGATTTTAACTTCAAAATTCATTTTACTTTCTTGTTTTTTCAGAAAAGAATCATCAAAACACAAGGTCATTTTGAGTCAATTACTAGTTCTTTTCAAGTGAACCAGGTGGGTACTTACTTTGACTGCATTGGCTAATTGGTTAACAATATCTGGCATGGATTCACGTATTTGGTCAAAATTCATCTTTCTGAATCCAACTGAGAGATCATTTTGACCAATGTCGAAAGTGTAGAGAGCCTTAGAGAACTCCTCAGGCACTGGAAGCTTGCTCCTCTCAAGAGGGGTTTTGGCTAAATTTCCAGCAAACAAATACCAACACAAACACATGATCAACAAAGAACCAACCAACATAACAAGGTTTGAACTTCTTAACTAAAACTTGATTACCTTCTTCGTAGAGTTGTTTGGTGCGTGCTTTGAACTGGTTAAATTGCACAATCTGGATGTCAAGCGAGAAAGGACTTATCCCATATTGAAATATGGTTTCATTCTGCTTCCTAATGGTGGATCCCCCAGTGGCAAAATTTGCCCCATGCCGGTAATTGGTTCCAAGGGAATTCAGATAGGCACTTAAGTAAGGCAAATTTAGCTTCTCAGCTGCACAATAGAGTATAAATAGCAGAGTTGAGGCAAATCAAAACTAGGAAAATTACTATTCATCGACACACAACTAATGAACATTGCAGAGCCTAAATTGTTAAAATGCAAAGTTGGAAACAGCATAACAGAAAGTGATAAGATAAGGGTATTTCAAAGTTCATTATACCTATGAAATCTACAATGAGACGGCCATCACAGTCCCTTCCTGAAGGTTTATGAAAAAAGCCCTCGCCATAAGGTGCAGGAATTGGCACAAATGAAGCTGATATGCCTCCAGTGTCTGAATTGGAGTCCCCAAAGTTGTAGATTGCAGGAAATGTACAAGTCGGTGAGGTTTTTGGCACCACACAAGAAAGGAAGAAGAACCCAACAAATAGTGCTCCTAACCCCATTTTTTTCACGAAATGCACCCTTTTAAGCAGAGGTGGAGCACCCTTATATATAGATAACCAAAAGCACAAAAAGTTGTTTGGATACCCTTAGCCTGAAGGACATAGAAGCATAATCTTTGAGCAAATCGTGTGTAATAATGAAGCAGATATTTTTAGACCCATGCTTTTGGCGTACAGTTGTCACTTGGTTACATGTACTGTAATCTCTTACAGCTGCAACTCGTCAATAATTGTCACATGATACGGCTTCACAATTTAGCAACTCACCATTAATGGCCACATGAAGAAAATTTTGTTTTTTTTTTATAATTGAGAGAAATGTTGTGTTATCTTTAGAAAATAGTACACTAGATCATATTGAAAAGTAATGTCTAAATTCAACTAAATTATATTGTATAGAGGCAAAAGCAGGTGATAGATAAAAAATTGTTAAGCTAACATTTAAACACATGAAATGATAGAATAACATTTAAAAGTAATTAGAAGATCGGTTTGTATTAGAATAGAACATGAAAATTATTCTCTGTTTTGTTTTCTCTTTATGTTAGAGCAGAATAATATTATGTTTTGTCAGCTGCAATACTAGTCCTAAACGAATAGTTTATTAAGGATAAGTACTATAAATGCTCCATTTGTTATTTGTTCTTATGATAATAACAAATATTATTATTTGAATCTAAGATAGTATCAAGAGCCTTCTTTGGAACACCAATTTTTTTTTTTTAAATAGTTTTCTCTACATCTATCCCTATTATGTCTTCCTCTTTTTATCTTCTGGAAAGTTTGATGACTCCAACTATCTATTCTGGCGATAATAAATTGAACCTATCATTAAAGCTCACAAGCTTTAGTGTTTCGTCGTCGATTCCATCCATTCTTCTACAATATGTTATTAGAAAAGTCTGTCATGATGGCAAAGTGAATCTTGACTATGAAGCTTGGGAAGTAAAGACTGGCCGCTACTCACCTAACTTCAATCCACTTTGTCGAAATTCGTTCTCTCTCACATCATTAGCTCAACTCAATCATATGAAGTATGGGACAAAATTCATGAATACTTCAATCTGCAGACAAAAGCACATACTCGTCAACTTCACACTGACCTTCTCACCACCTCTCTTGACGACAAAACGATACGCGAGTTCTAGTCTTAGATAAAGAATCTTACTAACGAGCTTGCAATCTGGGAAATCCAATGTCGCTTAAAGAACATGTTGACACTAATTTAGCAGGCTTACCATATGACGAGTCTTTCGAGGGAGGATCACTAGGGAGAGACAATACTAATGAGACGTGAGTCAACCCCCACATAAGGGATTGACACCACCTTCAACCCAAAACCTTAAGGCAATGAGTTTATAGGTCTTCATCCTTATATGGTATTCAACTTTGTCATTTTACTCAATGCATGACTTAGACCGACACTTGAATTTTTTAACAATCTCTCACTCAAGAGTGAGTCCCTTCACATTGGCACTTCCCCCTCAATTAAACTCCAAAATTATAAATGTTTAGTCTGATTAGGGAGAGGAATTCATATTGTATACTGCCTTTTTAAATACTTTTGGCATCACTCATAGGTTTATTTGTCCTCATACACACCACCAAAATGGTGTGGTGGAAAGGAAAATAGACATATTGTCGATTTTGGTCGTACCCTCCTCCATCATACTTTGTTACCTCGTGTTTTTTGGGACTTTGCTTTTACTACTGCAGTTTATTTAATCAATAGATTACTTACTACATCATTGAATTTTAACACTCCTTTCACAATTCTGTTAGAAAAACAACCTAATTACATATTTTTGGGAACCTTTGGGTGTTCTTGTTTCCCTTTCTTCCGACCTTATAATGCTCACAAACTTAATTTTAGATCATAGAAGTGTGCTTTTCTTGGGTATTCTTCTTCTCACAAAGGCTATAAATGTCTTCCCTCTTCAAGTAAAATCTACATTTCAAAAGATATGATTTTTAATGAACATTGATTTTCTTATTATGATATTTTTCAACAACTCTCTTTATGGTAATTCAAAATAGTTAGTGGAGATTAGTGAGGGTTGATGATTTAATGGCTAGAGGTAACCCAAGCGGACATAATGGGTGGGGTTTAGCGTTTACAGGCTTGCGTACCAAGCCATTGTCGATAATAGGTAGGTCGATAGTTGTGGAAGAGGAAGAGGAATGCATGACAAGAGAGGCTTACAGTTGGAGGCGAAACGACAAGTCGAGGTTGGATTCTATGGTCTTCGTAATCGCAAACTCGTGGTGTTGCTATGACAAGACGGTAAAGCGAGGAAGAAGATAGAGGTGATAAGATAGGTGGCCATGAAGTACATTTTGAGTTTGAGTTGGTAGGTGGTGTCATTGAAGGCTCATGTGTAGGGTACCCTAAACCCTAAACCATCACCTTCATGTCCACCTATGTTACCTCCAACTACACCGTCCCATAAGAACCTTCACCACCAAGTTCATCACCTCCAAACTCATCTTTAGGTCCAATACCACCAGAAAATTATAGTGAAGGGAGAGTTGCAGAAAGAGTAAGACTGTAACATTGCTAACGATCATTTATTGTTGAAGATATTTTATATTGGCTTAGTTAGTCGGAGCATACCCAATTTTGTCCCCAAGTTTCAAAACAGTACCCATTTTTAAGTTTGTTTCAATTTAGTACCCAAATTTGAAATTTTGCATCAATGTAGTACACCCCATTAATTTTTCACAAATGTTGTTAAGAGTGAGGTGATGTGGCATAGTATAACTAAAACTTGTCACAGATGTTAATTGTACAGTGACATTTTTTGTGTAACGTGTGCAGTGGTTTGTTTTAAATGGATGTGTTCAATTTTTTTTGCCCTAATCTTCCTTTGGCCCCAATCTCAATTTTCCTCTTCTTCTTCATCGCAGAGAAGATCAAGGAATTTGTTGAAGACAATGTCTCTTACACGAAGTCATCCTTGTTCTTCTTGTTCATATGGGCCACAAAACCACAGTGTCTCTCCTCCTCGTGGGTGGTGTGGGTCGTTTGGTGGATCTCCAATTTACTATTGTGGGGAGATTGTAGTATTGAGGTAGCAAGAACAGTGAAGAATGGTGGGAAACAATTCTAAGGTTGCCCTAACTATAAGGTTTGAGTTATGATTTTCATTATTTTTGTGCTTAGAATAGTGTTGGATGTTAAGGAGATATTTGTTGATTGGTTTTTTTCAACAGGGAAGTGCAAATGAGGATTTCAAAGGATGTAATTACTTCAAATGGTGCAATGAAGATAATGTGGATGAAAGGGATGCAATTATTGGAAGATAGAGCAAAAAGATTAGTGATATGGAGAAAACCTGATTTAAAGGTGCACTACAAGAAAATGCCTCATTAGTGATCAATTTTAGTGATCAAAAATTGTTAGTCACTATAATGACCAAATTAGATATCAATTTACAAAATTAAAAATTATTGGTTACTAAAATAGTCATTATTATAAATAAAAAAGTATAATTTGTCACTAAATTAGTCACTAATTAATTAGAGACCAATTTAGTAACTAAGTCATTTTGGTAGCCAAAACCTAGGTAGCTAATTTTTATTGACCAATTTACTTTGGTAGCCAAAACCATGGTAACTAATTTTAAAAACCAATTTAGTGACCAATCATAATCTTTTATTCATAATAGTAACTATTTTAGTAACCAATAATTTTTTATTTTGTAAATTGGCATCTAAATTAGTCATTATAGTAACTAACAACTTTTGGTCACTAAAATTGGTTACTAATAAAGTATTTTCTTGTAGTGGTGGTTCAAATATGATTGTAATTCTTACTAAAATACTTGACTATAAAGAGTTTGATAAGTTACACCTGATTTAAAGGGTTGGATCATTTTCACAAAATACAATCAGTGATTCCTAGAAAGAATTTGGCAAATTCACATGAATATTAAGAGAGGATGTTCATTGTTGAATATAAGATAAACACACAAATAATATGTCCATTAGTAGACAAATTGCCAAATTCACAATGATGTTAACGACTCTCAGTTCAAACCAAAATGCATCTCAAAATACATCATGAAATTCTAAATCACAAAAACTACATAATAAATTTGAGGTTCAAAATATTTAAGAACAACAACTTCATGGCTTCCAAGGTACT
>Ga0214542_1000225_pt1 | contig 91776 bp, 31 predicted proteins | sample CNSS1metaG_FD_160096 | JGI IMG/M metagenome (GOLD analysis project Ga0214542, IMG submission 160096) | Root nodule microbial communities from cowpea collected in UCLA plant growth center, Los Angeles, California, USA - CNSS1 | ecosystem: Host-associated > Plants > Roots > Nodule | place: USA... | reverse complement strand
TTTCGTTTACCATGGGGAAGGACACTATCGCCAACATAATAACCTATATACGAAATGCTGACATGAATAAAAAAGGAATGGTTCAATTACCTTTTACTAACATTACAGAAAAAACTGTAAAAATACGAAATGTCATTTTGAACATGTTGGGACTAATATCAAACTAATCAAACTAATTATTAAGATGTCATTTTGAACATGGGACTAATATCAACTAATCAAATTAATTAGTCATATGAACAGTACACGTAACACACCCTAATACAAATCGTGCCACTTGTACAATACTTCGTTAATGATTTAAACGGCGTTACAGAAAATGACCAAATAAAATACGAATTGCGAAAATGATGATCATTTTAAACATTCGATAAAAATGAGGACTATTTTAAACATTATGTCAAAATGAGGATCATCCGTAACAAAAACTATGAAAATGAGGACTAAAAAGGTATTTAAACCTTTAAAAAAATACAAGAAAAGAAGAAATTAGACATTTAATGTCTAAAAGCAATGAATAAAGAAAATAGTGCCTTAAAGCTTGAAATTAGTTGATTAAATTGAAAATGCTCAATGTAATACACTAATAAATTAATTGATGGGTGTAAAATAATATTACAGAACATATGTATTATCGCCTTAAAGATCAGGACAATAATTATTTACATTATAAAAAAAATAACTTTTAAACAAAGTTTAAATTAAAAACAAAAAACTGAATATAAAATAATAACTTTCCCAAAAACACACCGTTACTCCAAAAAGTGTTTGTCGACGGTGTCGAAGGATCTTTCGCTAAGCGCCGGGCACCTATGAAGGTTATCAGGTAATGGCTGGATTTCATTCCAACACTGCTTACTTAATTTGATGTCTTTCTCTGTATTAATGTTTTTGTTCTGTCTTTTTTGGTTTATTTAAATACTTGTTTTCGTCTTCACTAATTGGTTTGATTCCGTTAGTGTATAATGTTTCTCTTGCTGGTCTGAATTTCTTAATCCTTCTTAGGTTTAAGCTTACTGGCTGTGGTTTATCTCTGCGATATCATTATCTATCATTACCAGTTGGTGATCGCTGCAATATATATGCTTAGATTGATATGAACAGAACCAATTCCTGGTCACTGATAAATTTTTCCATTAAAGTCAACTTTTGCAGTTAATTTTTTTTTTTTTGAAATCCAGATGAGAGGGAGATTTTATAAATCTAAGCACATACAATCAATTAATTTAGTTTCTCTTACTTGTTAAAGAAGAAAACAGGCTAAATTCAAACAAAAAGGGGTGAATTGGTTTGAAAACAACAATGATTATTTTCAAGGTTTAAAAAATATATTAGACATTTTTATGAATCTCTTTGACATAATTGGAGTGAGATGCATTGTTAACTACCAAAACAATTAAAAAATAAATAAAACTAAAGACAAGAAAATTAAGACACTCAATCAGCTCATATCTTACCACATATATTAATTACAATAGAATCAACAAATTTATCAGAAAGATATCACCTGAAAATTGATTTTACAAACAAAAACCCTATAGTCAATGAACAAACCCCTTAATCTTTCATCTTCTTGCCAAACTTGATTTCAGCATTATGACTACTCTAAAAAACTCTCACTCTCTCGTTCTTCCAATGTTGGAATATCATAAAGTTGTTTTCAAATGAGAGATGCAAGATTTAAAGAAATTTGATATAACTGAATTAATCGATTATCTTAAAAGTCAGATTGATCTATTTGCAAAGCCTAGAAACTGACTGAAACTTATATTAATTGATTAATAATACTAGTTCTTAATTAATTGACTAAATGCGAGAGCTAATCTTGTTTACATATAAGATATTAATCGATTATTGTTAAGTACATAATCCATTAAATGTGAAAGTAAGAAAGTCACACTTGTACCCGTTATTGAATTAATTGATCATATTAGGACTTAATCGATTGAATGCGTATTCTAGTTGTCTTATTGTGATGTTTTGAACAAAGCGTACCTAAATTAATACTAATAAATTATTACATTATTATATTGATTAAGATTGATTAAAGGGATTATTATTGGCTGTACACGTATGCTAAGACTTACAAAGAACACACAAAGTCTAATGCTAGTATATCTAAGACACACATCTCTACTAAAATCTGAACATCATCAAAAACTGCAGCAACTCCCTTCTTTAAGACATGGTAATACTGTTTTTTTTTTCCTGCAAGTGTTTCCTTTAAAATTTATAAACGCGTGCCCTTGATTATTTGCACTTATTAAAAATCCCCACTTTTTTGTGAAAATTCAGCTGGCTTGACTTCAACATTTTGTATGTGTTGCCAATGAGGGGAAATTAAGGTGTACAGTAGCACACTGATGGTGCCTCAGTGAAATGTTTAACTTGTTAGCTGCTACTGCATTTTGTGAGAGCATGCCATTAATGTTATGTTACCATTGTTTGACAGGGTCCACATTTGTCTGTCTCAATTTGAAGATTCACATTTGTCTAACTCAAATTTGACATGAATTGATGTAGATTTTGGAAATTTATATCACAAGCTTGGAAACTGCTTTTATGTTCTTGACATGCAACTAGAATCAGTTTCTATTCCCTGTTGATGTATTGTTCATTCAAATCAAAGGGTACTTGGGTGTTTGTTTAATAATGTTTTAAATATTGATAAATAAGCCCAAGGAAGATGAGAAAGAAGAAGAAGCCCCTGGTGTTTATGGATGTGTCCATTGATGGAGATCCTGTTGAAAGGATGGTTTTCAAGGTACTTTCTTGGTTGTATGTTTACTGTTTATGCTGCAACATTTGCAATGGTAAACCTAATGATAATTCTCCCTTGCAGCTTTTATCCAATGTTGCTCCCATGACTGCAGAAAACTTTCGTGCATTATGTACAGGTATTATAAAACTGATTTGTGTGAGGAATTACATGTACTTAGACATGCTTATGATCAATGAGTTACCAATTCCTGATTTCCTCCCTTTCTGTATGAAATTTTCATTCTGTGTTCAGGAGAAAAAGGTACGAGTCCAAATACTGGAAAACCACTTGACTACAAGGGTTCTTTCTTCCATCAGGTTATAAAAGGTTCTATTGTGCAGGTTTGTTGTTCCATTTATTCTTGTATCTAGATTGTTATATGGTAGTTGCATGTATGTCTTGTTGTGGTTGAGCATGGTTTAGTAGTGGTCCATTACCCCCTTGTTGTAGGATACACTGGGTTGATGGCCCCGAATGCTTTTCTAGTGATACAGTTTTAAGGTTGTGCATCTTATGTTGTTCATCCTTGTTCTAGAAGTTTCAAGAAACCAAGCCTCATTTTTTATGTATTGTAGTAGTGTTATGTGTACTAATGGCTGGTTTTGGTTTTACAGGGAGGAGACTTTGTCAATCGAAATGGTATTTTTTCTATGTATCCATTGCATCTCAATGAGTTACCTTACCTTACCTTACCCATTTTTTTAAGGTTGCAATTTGATACTAGCTATGTGGTCACATTTTTTATGCTTTATTATTCGATAATTTAGTAGTTCAGGTTACCGGCCTATTTCCATTTGAGCATTTCCTGTGACAATGGTTATTTATTTTTTAAGTCAGTTAAGAACGGTTAGAAGTGGAATTTAAACCTAATTCAGGTTAGAGTCTATCTTAGCGAAATTTTTTGGATATATTGTTTCATCCGTTATTAGGTCGTTATCGGATCATCCATTGCTAATTCCACGCATGCGATGTATATTCCTCAATGTGAGGAGATGTGTTGAAAGTTCCACATTAGATAGAGATAAGACAATTTTATAGTATACAAGTTGGATGCAAATCTCACCTTACAAGTCGGTTTTTGGGATAAAGTTAGACATAAAGTCTACTTCTAGCTTGAATATATAACAAAGTTTTTCATGTTACATGAACAAAGTTTGGCCTGTTATTGGGATGAGTGATATAGCTATCTAATTTGTTAATTTTGTATTAGTCTTTTAAACATTGCGAGATATTTTCCATGCTTTGCAGGGACTGGTGGAGAAAGCATATATGGTTACAAGTTCCCGGGTGAGAATGCTAAGTCACAATCAAGAGCATATTCTGTCATGAATGTTGTACTATAGCGATATATTCTGAAACCAATAATTACGAAACACGGAGGAAGGGAAAACATAAAAGATCTTCAAAAGACCGAAGGAAAATGAAAAGATACTACTCATCTGAATTTGGGAGCTTTTCAGATTCTGACACGAAATCTTCACAATCCAAGGTAAACAAAAATTGTTCTCCTTTAGAAACAACATGTTTTATACAGAGGAATTTACTAAACTTTGTTTCATGGTTATATTTATAGAACCAAAGTGTGATGCAAAAATTAATGGACAACATCTTAAATCTTTATGATAAAATCTATAGTTTTTTTTCTATATCATAATAGTATGTTAGAAATTTAAAAGCACAGCATAAACTTTTGAGAACTAATTATTCAATTCCAAATAGCAGGAACTTCTGCAAATGGTTTCAGCAATATTAGAAGCGCAACGGGAAGGATCATCTGAAGCTAATAGTGAAGTAACACTGACGAAAGGAAAAAAGAAGAAATCTTCAAAAGAGAGAAGGAAAAGGAGAAAATACTACTCATCTGAATCAGGAAGATCGTCGGATCCTGACACACAATCATCAGAAACTGAGATAAATAAATCAAAAATGGATAATGATGGATTTTCTGAGGAGATAAATAAATCAGAAATGGAAACAGATGGATTTTCTGCGGACCATCATGGATCATTGGAGAAGGGAAAACATTTAAAATATGCAGAAGAGGAACGAGAAAGGATAGAAATCTTCTCAGGAAGCTCTTCAGATTATTACATGAAAGTTTCAGCTGAGTCAGATATGTCCTCATCATCTGTCATATAATGCTCGTAAAACAAGTATTTTCTGGTTTACTCAAGTTTAGGCTAAACGCTGAAACTGTTCGAACTTTGTCTTTGTTAAATAAATTGTGATCTGGTATTGTTTGATCAATTCTGAGAGTTGGTTTATCCAATTACTACTTTTAAATGCTTTATTAGTTGTGACAGTAAGCGGTAGATAGGTCCTGAGTTTGTTTTTTTTTTATACAATTGGTTATTTGTGCGTATTGCCTATAAATATGGCTTCTTATTACTCTCTTACGTACATTCACACAATTTTTTTACCCCAATGACACGGTTTCCTTTTTTATTATCCTAGGTACCATACTTTTGATTATATTTATCTGGGTAGCATTCTTTTTTAACTAGGTGAGAATTCGGTCCTCAGGACACAAATCCTAATTTACAAATAGTCGTTTTCTTTTTAAATCTAGTCAGAATTTGATCTTCGGTGACCCGAATTTTGAACTAGATTTTTATTTATTTTTTGTTTTTTTATAAATAAATTAGAATTAAGATTTTTTAATTTTTTTTAATAAAATTGATTTAAGAGTTAATTTTTTTTGTCTTTTTGTTAAAAATGTTGAATTAGAAGTTAAATTTATTAAAAAAAAAATAGATTTAGTATTGTGTTTTTAGTTATTTTATGTATTATTTGAAAAAATAAAAAAATAAATATTATTTTCTTTTCTTTTTGAATATGTTGATTTAAAAATTGATTTTGTATTGTGGAGTAAGTTATTTTATGTGTAATTTGAAAATATAAAAGTCAATTTAATTTAATTTAATTTAAAAATATAAAAGTCAATTTGAAAACATCACTATAAAAGTTGACGTATATTTGAAATAAATGGCCTCAGTTCCACCTTTTAATCATCACAAAACTTGTCAATTTTATTGGGAGGTGCCAAAGTTGATTTATTATATTAGTCTTATAAAATGTGACAAATACTTCAATTGAGATAACGTGTCAATTCAAAAATTTACTCTCACAATTGTAAAAGCTGACAGATATTTCAAATAAATGACCTCACTTACACTTTCCCATTATGACAAGACCTGTCAACTTTATTGGAAAGTGCGAAGGCTAATTTATTAACCTGGACCTATAAAAGCTAACAGATAATACAATTGGAAGAATGTGCGAATTCAGAACGTACATCTTTTCACACATGTTTAAAACGTATACCATAGGTTAACACTTATGTAGTCATGAATAAGCAAAAATATTGCGCAGTGGTAGTGAAGAAGAAATATAGAAACATGTATTTTCCTTTTCCAAACAACAAAAATGGGCAAACTAGACTCACTACTCACTTAAAGGAATGAGTATGAAGATTTAACTTTATCACATGAACTCAAGACATGGAAGTGCCACTATTGAAGTTATTGAAAAAATAGAAATTCATGTGCAATGCATTGCACGTGTGTTAGCATTTATCAAGTCACGGGTTGACACATAGTAAGGGGATGAATTCATATGTTGTTGATTAAATTACAAAAATTTCATTCCTTGGCTCACCAACATATACTCCCTATTGGTAATGAAGAGAGTGAAGATTGAAATAGGTTTTGTACATCCTTTCACACATGTTCAAAACGTATACCACATGTTTACACTTATGTAATCATGCGTAAACAAAAATATTGCACAATAGTAGTGAAAAAGAAGAAATATAGACACCTTTTATTTTCCTTTTCCAAAACACAAAGAGGGACAAATTTGGACCCACTCGAAGGAATAAGAATATGAAGATTAACTCTATCACATTAACTCAAGACATGAAAGTGTCACTACTGAAGTTATCGAAGAAAGAAAAATTCATGTCCAATGAGAAAACCCTCAACGTTGGGACGAAGAAGAAAAAGGATTTTTAGAAAAATATGATTTTTAGAAAACCCACACTGTTGGGATGAAGAAGAAGACTAGGGGTTTTTAGAAAAATATTATTTTTATAAAACTCACACCGTTAGGACAAAGAAGAAGAAGAGAGGTTTTTAAAAAAATAAGGTTTTTAGAAAACCCACACCATTGGGACGAAGAAGAAGAGGGTTTTTAGAAAAATAGGATTTGAATACGAAGAACAACGATTAAGACAAAGATTAACGCTGTTGAAGAAGACCAACAAGATGCTCTTCGGTCCATCAGTTTGCACTCGCACTTCCCGCTTTTTCTTTTTCAATTTGCATTTGCACCTTTTTGTTTTTTCTCTTCTTGCTTTCTTCCATAGATAACCAATGTGAAAATCGAAAAAGATTAAAAGAATTGAAAGTGACAATGCTACATTAGATTGTGAGAGAAGTTGTAAATAAATGAATGTTACTATATCATTTTTCAAAATAAATAATACACCACCACCTCAAACATTATACATTAATTGTTTTTACTTTAGTTACCTCTATTATAATTAATTTTTTTTTTCCAAAATCACTATTATAAAAAAAATTAATCAACAAAGTAAAAAAATAAATAAATAAATTGACTTTTATATTTTCAAATTACACATAAAATAATTTACTACACAGTACAAAATCGATTTTTAAATCAACAAATTCAAAAAATAAAATAAAATAATATTTATTTTTTTATTTTTTCAAATAATATACATAAAATAACTAAAAACACAATACTAAATATATTTTTTAAAAAATAAATTTAACCTCTAATTCAACATTTTTTACAAAAACAAAAGAAATTAACTCTTAAATCTATTTTATTAACAAAATTCAAAAATCTTAATTCTAACTTATTTATATAAAAACAAAAAAAAGAAATAAAAATCCAGTTCAGAATTCAAATTCCTAAGACCGAATCTTAACCGGAATTTAAAAAAAAAAAACTATATTAGAATTTGTGTCTTAAAGACCGAATTCTCACCTACCCAAAAAAACAATGCTATCCAGGTAAATATTATCAACAATATGCTATTTGGGATAATAAAAAAGGAAACCATGGGTAAGAAAATCACATTTACACACTCTCTTATGAACTTGAGATAAAGGTTTGGTCAGAATATCAAGCAGGAATATGACAAACAAGTAAAGATTGATTATATAGATTTGGTCAAAATATCAACAATTTAATCAGCAACATGAATGCTGTAATATTGATTTAAGTTGTTGTAATATTGATCATGCAAATAATGCATGTTGTGAATTCCAATTAATTAATACTGCAATTAGGTGCCACAATTTTTTATGTTCACGCGTGGCTTCGTTGTGGTTTTTTATGCTGATTATATCATTTTTTTTTTGTTAAATCTAATATTTTATAACTAAACTATTTTTTGTTTTAAATATTTTGTTAATTTTAAGCATCAACTTTGAGCAATATTCGTTAATTTTCTTTGAATTCTTAATATTATGATCATATATATTAATTTGGCAGGCACAGTCATTATGTAGGATAAATTATTAAAATACCATGAAGATGTGAGATTACAAAATTATGAATTAAGTATTCACATATATATTTTGATATATCTTTTAAATATGAAATTAATGAGAGATTATAACTCCAATTAAGCAAATTACATTTCATTAATATATACATGATTTTATATACCTTCTATATTTCGATGAATTTTTAACGAGTTTTTATTTTTTATTTTTTATTGGAAGTTAATTATATAAGTCCCTTTCCAACATGATTTTTTAATTATTTAATTGATTTGTTTTACAAATTTATTGTAATAATTTTAATTATATTTTTGAAGTTACTTTGTTAAAGTGTTTCTTTCTTTGTTTTCTTAATTTTATTTTTTTAATTTGATGTTTTTTCGTTTGTCTTCAAATTTATTGTTGTTTTATTTAGAGTTTTCTTTTACTTGACCTCTTTAGTTGAATATATATCTGCTACATGTTTCACATTTATATGATTTTTTTTATAGGTTGATTATGTTTGTTTTAAAATTGAAAAGGATTTTGAGGAGAAAAATATGTCTAACTTTTATAAAACAATACACGAATAATTTGAATATAAATATTTAATGAATTAATGCACGAGTAATAATATTCTATACTTTTTTTTCAGTATTATGATTTAAAAAGCCATTAAAATGGATTGCAAAACTGACATTTCTTCTTCTCTTTGAATTTGTGAATTATTTTAAAATGAAACTCTTTTGTTTTCTTCTTAAGGAAAAGTGGTATATTAAGAGTAATGATAAAAACATTAAAAAATAGAGAAAAACTAAACTTAAAGTCGATAAATATATTTTCAATAATAGATATTTTAATTTTAAATTTGATAAACATGGTGAGCTTTAAATGACATTTTTTATTTATTTATTTTTGTTATTGTTTTTGACAACATCCTTGCTTTGGGTCTGTATTAAATTAGTTGAACAGTTTGTGAATAGTTAATTATTGTTTGTTTCTTTTTTATGTATTAATATTTGATATAAAGTAATGTCTACACATATGTTGATTATAAACTATTTAACATTACGAGATTTATATATATATTTTATATATATATATATATATATATATATATATATATATATATTAATTTATTTTACATTTGCATACATTAAACACTTATATATGTCTGCTTCCTTATTTGTAGACAATAAAAAAACAAAATTGAAAGCCATTTTTTTAAAAGAGGAAACATAATAAGTGCACAAAATAAAGATCAAGAAATAAAAAAACATATATATATTTGAGTTATTAATTTCAAATGACAAATCTTCTTTCATTTATCAATTTTTTATAATGGTAACATTTTTTTTTGCTATTTAATTCCTTATTTAAATTGTTTTGTGAAAATTATCAAAATAATTAATTTAGTGGAAAATAAAGAAATATAAGTTCTTATATTATTTTTTAATCTATTTATTTTTTTTATTTTACCTTCATCAACTTGTAACATAACATGGCATTAATTTGAAATTTGAAGTTATAAGAAACCACTAAAACAGATAGGGAACAGTGACGCGGGAAAATGTTGAAAGAAGATGCTCGCAATTTGGCGCGCTTGTATAAACTTTTCCCGCTAAAGAAAGCTTATAGATCTGTTATCTTCTCCATTCCCCCATTGCAGAATCACAGTTTCTTCTTCAACCTTCAAGTTCCTCTTCATTCTTCTCTCACTCTCGCAACAAAAATGCCCGTCATCGCTGCAAAACGCTCGTTGCGATCTCACCCTTCCTCGCCTCCCCGCAAATCGCCCCGCCGATGCACCGCGGCAACCGCCAATTCCTCCCCCAATGTAATTCTCAAATCTCTAATTCCCCTACATACTCTCTCTCATCTCTTTCAATTCCTGTGATTAACCGATTGCTTGTCGTTCGTTTGCAGGTAAACAGTTTCGGCACAGATGAAAACCAAGCTGATCCGGCAGTTGTGAAACCCAGGTGGAATCCCAAAGGTAAGATTCGAGATACTTTTCTTTCTCGCTGTCTTTTTTTAGAGGTGATTTTGATTTTTTTTAGTGTTGACTGAATAATAGATGGTGAGCAAATAAAGGCGGTGAAGCTAGCATTGCATTTGTCCACTGCGCCACCTTCGGTTGTGTGCCGTGAGGAGGAGCAGAATGTTGTTTTGGAGTTCTGCAAAGGGTGCGTTGAACAGAAAAAGGCTGGGAGTCTTTATATATGCGGGTGTCCCGGAACCGGGAAATCTTTGTCTATGGAGAAAGTGAAAGAGCAATTACTCAATTGGGCTAAGGAGGTATGGTGTAATTGTTTGTTTCACGCTCTTGGTGCTGTTACGGATTGATGATTTCCGCATGCTGCAGAAATATTAAAAGCTAATTATCCCTTGATTGTTGATATGCCTAATATGCCATCTAGTATGCTTGTTTGACATGTTCCTTGACTAATCATGAGGAAGAATTATGTGTCATACTTGCCCATTGAATATAATTGACCGAAGAAACATTAAATTAGATCTTTCACTTTGATTGTTCTATCTGGAGCCACAGTGTGTTTTGTGTTCTTTTGCTAATACGATCTTGACTATCTAATTTTCAGGCAGGTCTCCCGCTGCCCGATGTTTTATCTGTAAACTGTACAACTCTTGCCAGCACATCGGATATTTTCACAAAGGTAGGAATGTTGGTGCGCATTTAATTACACTGAAGTTAACATTATCAGTTGACTGACATAGTGGCTTTTCTATCAGATGATTGGGTTGAACCAAGCGCAGGGTAAAAAGGTTTCAGCCTCGCCCTTACAGCAACTTCATAACATGTATTCTCAGAAATCATCTATCAAAAACATGACGTAAGAAATATATCCCTGCCTACTATATTTTTTCAAATTAAATATAATATAAACTGACATGTATACATGTTTTCTACTTGGTTGTTATCAAAGAAGTAATATACCTTCATTGTAACAGATTGATAGTAGCTGACGAATTAGATTATTTGATAACCAAAGACAGAGCCGTTCTTCATGATCTTTTCATGCTCACTACCTTTCCTTTTTCCAGATGTATATTAATAGGTAATTTTCTCAAAAGTGCAAAACTGATGTTTCCACCTCGTGGTTAATAAATCAGTCTGGGTAATTCAAGACTAATCCTGTTTGTTTATACAGGTGTAGCTAATGCAATTGACTTAGCTGATCGTTTTCTTCCAAGACTTACATCATTAAATTGTGAGTAAATTAAGTCAATAATTTTATATAAAAATTTCTCATTTTATATGCATCTCATTGACAATAACATTGGAGCTATCCTACTTGTGTAAACCATTGGAAACTATTTTATTGTCTTTTTTAATCTTTTCTGTTTGTTTTGTTCTAGGCAAGCCTATTGTTGTAAATTTCCAGGCTTACTCGAAAGATCAGATCCTCAAGATTCTCGAAGAAAGGGTAAAGGTAAGATTGTTGTTATTAAAATTGGGTTATAGATTTATGTTTCTCCATCTTTAATCATGACTACTGGAACAAAATTGACATTCTGATACTCTGTTAAAATGTTTACTGACTTGGTGGAAAAAATGTGAAGCAAATCCTGCATTTCTTGTTGAATATTTTTCTTAACAACTTTTTATTTCTCCACTAGGAACTTCCTTACAGTGTCTTTCAACAGCAGGCCCTGGAACTATGTGCTAGGGTGAGTCAAATATGCTTGACAAAATAATTCCAGACCATGCTACCTTTTTTATTCTTTACGTAAAATGATTCGAGTCCCATTTTACTGCTGACGAATTTGACGTTGAAATAAATAAGCTAACGACAAGTGAACAGCAGTTCTTTCCTAATTCATCTTGAAATAGCGTGGAGTCTAATTAGCACTGTATTTTGCAGAAAGTTGCAGCATCATCCGGAGACATGCGAAATGCCCTTTCTATATGCCGGTTAGTCATTTATTATTATTATTATTATTTTCTCTTTATGCCCGTGAGATCATGAATAAGAATATCCATGATTATTCATCTAAAATGGTAATTTTTATTTATAGAAAAAGTAGAAATGGATCTTTATTACAAATCCAGAATCCTACCAAATTTAAGTAACCGTACTTGAACTTGAACATGGAATAGGTGCAGGGAATTAAAGTCCAGTGAGTTAGTTAAAATAATAACTAATCTGTACAGTTAAATGTATCTGACAAGAGCAAGAAAACTAGGATAAGGGAAGTTAGTTGGGGTTGTGTGATTAAATTGAGGTTTCAGTTAAAGTTCCCTGCTCGTACTTGAAGCGTTACATTTTGATTAGATTCTTAATTAATATCTGTGTTGTATCGTTCTGGTTCGTAACTGGGGATTGAGGAAGTTCAAGCTGTTATGTCTCAATTTGCTTTGTCAATTTAGCTAGAGCAAAATCCAGCAACAGAACAACTTTAATAGTGCTTTTCTCTTTCCAGGAGTGCAATTGAGATGCTTGAAGCAGAAATTAGAGAATCTGCCTGCAATTTGAACAATTCATTGGAAGAGATATCATTCTCCAAACAAAATCTTCCCACAGCTCCTGATTTTATTAAAAAACGTGAATTTGATATTGTAAGTGTTCAATAATTCGTTCCTCATTTGATTCATTAATAGGATTGAGTATATTTCGTTAAGTTGTGTTCAAACTTTTTAGGTTCAGTGATTGCTCTCGGTTGTTGTCAAGAAATTGATACATTAGTTTTAGTCTGATTTGACTTATCAGTCATCATAGGTATAGGCAACTTAGTTTCATAATAACATGTGCAAAATTTGTTCTAGCTACAATGAACCGTTATTTACTTTCACCAGAGTCTATTGTTATAACCATTCTTAAAGACATCTAAAAACGGCTATATAATACTTTAGATTTATTAAATAAGTAAAGTTTCTTCTATTACTTATCCATCCTACTTTTTAACTAAAGGCCTAAGGTTTTCAAAATAAATTGCAGGTAAGAACTGATCATATGGCTCGTGCCTTGTCCAAGACTTATAGATCACCGGTAGTGGATACGATACAATCATTGCCACATCATCAGCAGGTAACTTGAAAAAGAATGTGCTATGAACTGTAGAGCTAAGGCTTCTATTACCGGAACGAACAAAGATCTTTTCATATGCTTTTTGATGCTATTGTAGGTATAAGTAGCTAATTTCAATCTTAATTATTATCACAACTCTTATAGAGTATTCCAAAGTTTGAATAGCAAAATATGAATGGAAAGTGTCTTACTAAGGCTTTTAACTAAAATACATCAGCAAAAGATACAAAATTCTGCCTGTATAATCTGGATTTTATACCTTTTTTCCGATGAAAAGTTAGAAGATGGGACCTTTGATCAACTATGTGAATTGTAACGAGTTCAAAGTCATTGAAGGGATGGTAACTTGGTAAAATATTAAGTATAGGTGGTTTGAAAAGGCACGTTTAGTCAAATACCAAACTAACCTAATTGCATAAACACTTTTCATACTAGGTATTGGCTCTAACTTTTTCTGGATATGTACTATTTGCAGATTATACTCTGCTCTTCAATGAATCACTTTCGTGGAGCTAAGAAAGATGCAATGCTCGGAGAGGTATGCTTCACACACTCACAAGGTTTTGGTCCATTCTAACCCATATATTGATTTCGAAATTTAAAAATAATGATGGAATGTTGCAGTTGTATAAATCATATGTGGGGATATGCAAATCATCTTTAATTCCTCCAGCAGGAATCTTGGAATTTTCAAACATGTGCAGAGTGTTAAGTGACCAGGTATTTCAAACAATTTGATTAGATTTTGTATTTGTAGATCTATTATGAATTTTCATATTCAAGTATTGCATCAGTAAGGAAAAGTGATAATGAGTAAAATGATATAACTGCAGGGTCTTATTAAACTAGGACAATCTCGAGAGGATAAATTAAGAAGAGTGTCACCTAAAGTAAATGAGGGTGATATTACTTTTGCATTGCAGGTAGTCTTTCTGTCTCCTAAGATCTTATATCATTTCATTTTTATTAATCCTTAATTTAATATACATTTGGAGATTCATGGTTTATCTTAAATTGTTCTCTGCCATTTGAATTCCTTGACGCAGGGAATACGGTTTTTTCACAACTGTCTTAAATGATTCTGATGATAGACCGGTAGTGTTCATTCAACTTGACGTGAGATCAAAGATCCTTCATTGGATTAAGGTTGGAAGCTTTTGTCTAACGTGTTTTTTCTTCCTTACATCAATTTTAAACGTGTCTATCGTCTTCTCTCTACACACTGTTTTAATAACTTGTTTTCCTTGTGCATATGCAGACAAGTTCCTCTGGTTCAAACCGGTGTCTGCATTATATTATATTATATGAAGTGGTATACTCGATTAAAGCATGGAGTTGAAATCACTTCGGCAGATTTTTTGCACAGAAAGCAGAAGCTATTAGGGTATATTTTTTATGCTTTTTTTATTTCTCAAGAACTGGTTCGGGCAGTATGATTTATGTAGCTTACCTCAGGCAGTTGTGGGAAAAGGTTGTATTTTCTCAGGAGCAAAAAATAGCAATAGATACATTAATTTCATACTAATAAATTAATTTTTTTCAGATGTCTTCTCTGTCATTATTTTATATTGAAGTAGCATATTGTAAGAAATTCACCAAATGGTTTCCACTAAAACCAAAGTTAGTTTGAAAATATAGTAAATTAGAAGTGAGTAGGACTAAGGAAATGTGGTGTGATGAGTATATATGCTCTTCAAAGAGAAAAAATAGGAAAAGAATATTCACGGAAATCAAAATAAAAATGACAGATTTATGCATAAATGTTAAGATTTGAGTGAAAAGAATTTATTGTATATTCAACATAATTGATTATATCTTTTTTATATATAATTACATATGAAAACAAGTTATTTATTTCACTATGGTTGATTATGTAATTTAACATAATTGATTAAGTCTTTAATTTTTATATTTTTATTCATGATAATAAAATAAATATATAATGTAATATTATTAAAATACTAATAAAAAAATTGTTTTGGTTGGATCAATCATTTTAATTATAAGCTTTTTATCTAAATATGCTTCTTTTTTTAATTTAACCAATGTCATTTTTTATTGTCTTGTCTTAATAACAATTTAAATAATTCAAATTTCAGATGAAACCAAATGTTTAAATGTTAGAGCATTATATATTTTTTATCGACAATGAAAATTATATTAATAAAAATTATATTAATTGAAAATATTTGGAGTCTTCCAATCTTTTAAAAAACAGTCAGAAAGATAATTTAAACATTAAAATTACACAAATAGGTTTAAGAAGAAAAAAAAACATATACTGTCATAGCGTCATATAAGAGTAACTTAATTGCATTACATATTGCTTACCAATAAAATATTATTTGGTATGTCATAGTAAGCCTATCACCGATATAAAATGATAATATTTGTTTCGTAGTTAAATATTATCTTTTCCCATTTCTTGACTTTTGACTATGATTACGGAAACTAATGTATATTCTGTATTTTTATTTAATATGTTTAATTGGTTTTAAATAAAATATTAGTTATTTTAGCTAATTTTAGCTCCTAATTTTGACATACTTGATATGAAACTCCTCTTACAAAGTACCAATAGCCATGGTCATCAGCATTACCCACAAGTTCTTCATTGTAGCAATCACCTTTCAAGAATTTTTTTTTTGTGTTGCTTTGTGGGTAGTAATAAGTGAATAATGAAACTGTATTTATAGTTGAAAGTGTAGGCTTAATTAACGTTTAAGTATTTTAACTGTTCTTTATTACTTAATGCTAACTTTTCCAGTTTTCATCTGTGCCAATATTTTTAACTTCATTTTTTTACGTTAGCAATTATCAACTGAAAGTTTGGAATTGAAAACTGTAGTTGCATGATGTTATAATGCAATTTCTACGTTTAAAAAATGTACATTTATTAATATTTTTAATTGTAAAATAATTTATACTTCTAAAATTATTCACTGTAAACTTTAGTTATATAAAATAATTATACATATTTTACAATACACATACTAAAATAGTAGTTATCAAAAGAATTTTCAAAAAGTGAAATTAATTAAATACTATTAGTAATAATTATTATATGAGATAAGACTTACCAACACCTACAATCAGTTCAACTGTACTCTATAAATAACTAAAATATTAGTTCACACGAGAATTGTATCTCCGGAAATTTTGTTCCGGAAATGTCAATCCGGAATTCTGAAATCCCTGTTTCGGAATTCAAAATCTGTCAAAAATATTCGATTGATGTTTAGTTCTACGTCATTTAGACGTAAAATTAATTTTTTAATAAAAAACTTGGTTAAAATTAATTTTTTAATACAAAATCAAAATCGATATATATTTAATTTCCAAAATTAATTAAAAGGTAAAAAACCAAACTTAACACGAACATAATGGTGTAGGGCTTCTTATCATTGTAAATAGATGAAATTTGATGTTTAGGCCCAGATGTTTCTTTCAATTTATGTAAATTATATTGTATATGATTTTACGTAAGACACACATTGTATTTCTACGTTGGGATGATTCACATAAAAATTTTGTAAAATAATGTATATCAAAATTTGTTGGATAAGTAATAATTATAATACCACTAACAAAATTTGTATTTTGATTAAATAAAATGAGAAAAAATCGTGACAGAATAAAACAATTAGATCATACTTTACTTATAGTAGTGTCCTATATTAGGTTATAGGTTACTTAATTATAAGGTATTAAATTCTTTTTTTTAGTAAGTCATATATAAACTCTAATTTGTTAAATTTAAGATATTCTACTATAGGAATAATTAAAAATAAAAGTTTTTTTTAAATGAAGAAAAATAAAATAAAAAATAATAATTTGAATGAGACACATCAGCTTTTTATTTATAGAAACCATACTATATTTCATTGTAAGTATTCTAACTTGCATTATTTAGAAATATCACCATACTTCGTAAGATCATATGCCTAACGGTGAATGCATTTTTAATTGTCTTATAATAATGATTAAATGCAAAACCTTAATAAATTTTGAAGATATTTTTCATAAATTTGTATTAAAAAAACTTTTCTTTGTAAGATCCTATTTTTATCATTTTTATTCAATCCCATGCAAATCTTTCTCTTTCTTTATTGTTTCTAAAGTTTTCTGTGTCTTCACTATGTGTATTCTTCCATTCAATCTCATTTTCTCTTTCATAATTCAATCGCATTCACAATATAACTAAAAAATTAAGAATTATTCTCAATAAGACAGTGTAGAAGTGCGAAGTGAAGAAGAAGAAAAAAAATAAAAATAAAAATAAAAGAAAGTTACTTCAAATAATCTTAGATTGTAAATCTAAAAATAAAATTTTATTTTTACAAGAAGCTTCACTCAAAGAATAATGTAAGGTTATTTCATCTTACTTTATATTTATTTATTTATTTATTTATTTAAATCTTCAAAATCAAATCGCCAATTCCATCACATCTTTATTTTATTTATAATAATATTATTATTTTCTAAGTTTACATTAACCATTATAATAAGTAATTCATACCAGAATTTTTTAATTTAGTAATTATTATATATGGAAATAGTTGTACTTATTTGCCATAAAAAAAGAGAAAAATATATTTTTATCCCTGGAATATTACATAAAACTAGAAATATTTTCTGGTAGAAATTTTTATACCATTTGATCTCTTACTTTTACGAATATTAGTTTTGGTCCTATTTTTTTTTTAACAATGTTAAAGTTTATTTTACGTGACTAATGACATGTTACATGTTATTTTTTTTTATAAAACAAAATTTTTGCATCGGACTAATCCACACTATTCATGATTAATTAAAAATAAATTAAAAAAAGTTAAAAGACTCAACATATGAAAGTGGAGACAACGAATATGAAAAAATTCAACAAAAGGAATGAACTCAACCCAACCACAAATCTTATCTTACAAACCAGTTTTGTAAAGTTGAGTTTCATCTTACAAGCCTCACATCACAAATCAGTTTTATAAATCTATGTTAGACTTATAATCTATTTTTTAACATAATATCAGAGTTATGGATTTACACCTAAGTGGTGCAAGCCTCATCTAAAAGGTGCAGACCTTATTTTTGTACGGTTGAATTAGACTTCAAATCTAATCCTTAAAATTCATTCCTAACTTTACCACTTCCTAAATTAATTTATGCTAACCTCACTACCAATGTTAAAGAAGATAAAGGGCCACATAGAATGTTATGTTGCTTGGTTACCCAATGTTTAACCTAAACAATGATAATGATCGATGAATGCGTAGCAGTGTTATGAATAGAATGTGAACAGACTTGGTACGTATTATATATATTCACTGCATGTTCAACTTTGAGTTCTACATAACTTTGTGTGGAATCCTGAAAAAGAAATGGATATAGCAGAGTTGGATAAGAAGCTTTTGAAGTTAGCTATAGAACAAAAGTGGCAGAAATGTCCCCATTGCACAATCTTTGTGGAAAGTAGTGGTGGATGTGAACACATTGCATGCAGGTTATTATCGTGTTATCATTCATCATCATTTTCTGGTTTTTTACTTTCCAATCTTTGTTTATATATTATAGGGAAGAGATTATGTTATTATCCCCACTGTTATGTTTTAAGGTGTGGATGCGACTTCTGTTACGTTTGTGGCAAGAAATGGGTGTTTGGTCACACATGCAGGAATCCTCCTTCTATTTAAACAGGAACAATTAGCAACCAGTAAAGAGTTTTTTTTTTTTTTTCTAAGATTCCCATTACAGTATTAATTACGTTGTTATGTATTAAATCTTCTGTGACTTTTCCTTTTGATGGCTATGTTTTCTGAAATTACTATTGGGATAAACTTTTTTTTAAGTATTTATTCTTTACGAGAGAATAAGTGGCAGATATTGAGCTTTGCTGATTTATATCAGAGTAGACACTGATATTTTGACACTATTTTTTTCAGTACTATTTGATATTATTTTTCATAATTATTTATTTTCTTTTTATCTTAAAAACATAAAAGTTAATTTTTATTGTAATTATTTTACCTTTATATAACTTATCAAATAGTCCTCAAATAGTATCAAACAATCCTTCTTTTATCATAGATTTTCACCCTTCCGAACTTTTTTTTACTTCTTCGTTAAAGTATAATGATATATTTTCATTAAAATATGAATATTAAAAAATCATATTATAATCATAATTATTATCAATAATATTTTATCAGTTATAGTATATTCTCCATTAATTGTTTATAATACTATCACAATAGTATTAATGGGGTATTAGATAATAAATTAAAAGTATTCGATGATCGGTTTTCTTTCAAAGCTATATTTTCGATCATTTGCAACTAATTACATGCCCTTACCCATAAATGTTGAATGTTACTAAATTCTCTTACTAACAGTTTAAATTAAATCATTTGAAATGAATTTAAATATGATAAATTTTATTTTAATTAAATATTTTTAAATAAAATACGAAAATTATTGACATAATTTATACTATTTATTCCTTACATGACTTCTAAATATATTAAGTATGATACTTTCTTATATTATTAATAACGTAAATTATAAAAAAGTATAAAGTCCTATTAAAATATTAAGACTTTAAAATTAAAAAAAAAATCCACTCTTACAAAATACTTTTAATTAAGAACCATGCAAACTCTAGTTTTTTTTATTTATTATAATTTGGGTTCACGTGATCTCAATTTTTGTTAAACTCAAATAAATATTTGTATTATAAAATTTTGTTAAAAAAATAAATATGTACCATTCCTTCTTACCGTAAATGAAAATACTTGTAAAAATAAGATGAATGATTGTCTTATTGAAATTACTAATTCAAATAACTTTAAAAAATTTTCTAAATAATATAAAAAGAATAATTAGTTATAATAGTCAATTAATGAATTAAAAATTATTGATATCCAAAATAATTTTTATTATAAATGAATGATAATTAAAAAATAATAAATCTTTAATAATATTAAATTTTTGACTGTCAAAAAAATTAGTTATTATTTCTTTTAATAGAAAAATTCATGGTAACTAATATTAGTAATTAATTTAGAAACAATTTATATTATTTTTTTTTATTAATTATATTTTTTTATTTATAATATAAATTATTTTAGTTATTAGTATTTTCTAATTTATATTAATTAACGATTAATTATTTTTATTTCCTAAAATATTTATTATTTAAAAATTTTATTATTGTGAATAAATATTTTCGAAACTATTATTTTTATAATATATATATATATATATATATATATATATATATATATATTTATTTGTACGACTTAAGAGTGTTATTATTACATTATAGATATCGGGTAAAAGATGTAAAGTTTTCTCACTCGTATTTTCTTTTACATATGTAGATATAACATGAAAAATAATCTGATACTTAATTTATTTTTTTATATGGATTAAAACCATCTTTGTGCTTTAATTATAATATCTTTTCGTTGATAAAAAGTAAACATAAATGTTTTTAAAAATTATATTAATTTTTTACATTTAAGTAAAGATATAATATTGTAATATATTCTTTAGTAATTCAAATTTGATTTTAAAAATAATTTGTTTAAATTCAATAATTTTTCTCAAATGAAATATTACTCCTCTATCTTTTCTTTTTTAAATTTCGTTGTCATAATGTCTTTATCTTTGACAATTTAAGTAATATTAGATTGATTAAATCCTGTCACTAGACCAATTTCCAATACTAATGGCATATACGTCAATTAACAAATAGTACAAAAGCAGGGTATACGAGTTATAGTGATTTCCTGTATATAATAATCGGAAATAAAATAAGTATTTAAATGATCAAACTTCAAGTTATTAACAGATTATTAATTAAAAGGCCATTGCACAAAAAATTAAACACAATTATCCCAAATTTGGACACCCTTAATTACGTAAACTTCGGGTCTTTATTTTTGTGTAAAATGTGGAAATCTCAAACCGAGACTCTCTCCATACATTCTTAACAATCAAATATTTTGAACTTGTTGGGGTGAAGGTTGGGGTGAAGGGTGGTTACATTCATTCCAAATTTCTTTACTCCTCTGCAAAATTTGTGTTTCTTTTCCCTTAGATTTTTTTAAGCTAATAATATATGTTGTCAATGTGTCGTGACACTGCTTTCCCACTTCACGAATGTTGTTGCAACAATCTCCGCTAATTGTTTCATTGTAATAAAATATGGTACCAAATATGTAGAGATTATCACATGGTGGATGATACTTAACGACACAATCGGTTAAGAGTTTTTCATAACTTGTCATAGGAGCAATAGGACCCAAATCTGGATCATAATCTTCATATGAAAAACTTGGGTTCATCAACAAATTGGTAATGGCTACGAACATCACCACACACAGTTTAATGGATGGTGCCATCATCATCTTTCAACAAATCACTTTTCTTCATAATAACAACCAAACAAAACTGTATTTATAATTGAAGTTATAAGGTTTAATTACTATAACGTTTATGTGAATGGGTTTTTGTAACTTATGAAACATACACAAATTTTCAACAGCTGTTTTTTTCTTCTTCTCAATAACAGCTCTTTTTTCGCATCTTTGTTAGATGTGGATATAATCTTTATCGATTACAGAAATGTTTGATAATTGTGTTTATATTATAAATTTAGGGTTAAATATGATTTTGGTTCCTTAAGTTTCAATGAATTTTGGAATTAGTTTTTCTTCGAAATTTTATATCAGTCTAATCCTTCGTCATTAGAAATGTGTGGATTTAGTCCTTCTTACCAAATTTTATTAAGTTTATTTGACATCTTAAACGCATCTTATGATAATATTTGAATTAACATTGAAGCAAAAATGTATCAAACGGTATAAACAATTCAGATACTATCATGAAATACGCTTGAAACGTCAGATAAGCTTAACAAAATTTGGTTAAAATGACTAAATTCACTAATTATTAAAGATGAAGGACTAAATTGGTCAAACATTTTGAAGAGGGACTAATTCCAAATTTCACTGAACCTTGATGGATCAAAATCATATTTAACCATATAAATTTACAATATAGATGATATAATTCATAATATTAATGTGGAAGACAAACTTAAAGGAAAGTTTATATTATAAATTATACAATCTAAAATATAAATTTATATTAAAGATTGTGCAAACGGCATGAAAGAATATGAAATGATTTTAAGATTTTAAATTATTTTTAATAAAGGGTAACCAAGCCATTTCAATAAGATTATTTGGATGCATGAAGAAAATATGGAGGTACAAGAAAAAATTCCTCTAATCATAATATGTCAAAATCCGGACTGTGGCCCAATAGGGTTTATGAATTTGGGTAACTTTTTACTGCACTCCCATTTTCATGTGTACACTTACGTGGATAGTTAAAAGACTAAATTATTACCTCTTATGTGTTGTATCATTCAACATATGTCAAAGAAGTTTTACCACAAGTTAAAGAGGTTTTAATTATGTTAAATACATCCATTAATATTTGAAAGTGTTGAGGGGACAGAAAAGTGAATAGTTTGGTCCTAATAATATAACTTATTTCACTTACTTAGTTGAAATAACATAAACTATATATTATACAACTAATTGATGGAATGTAATTGTTAAACAAATATATTACCCAGAAGGCTAAGGAAATAATATGAAAAATCTAGTATGAAAACTTTAACCTATTTAGGTACATTTAGAAATCTAAACATTATTGTGTCACTATCTTATGGCTAAATTTGGCCATTTATGAACATTTCATAGTAGGCAAGTGGCACAGTGCCTTCAAACAAATATCTGATAGCAACTTGCACGCCGATTAATTTTAAACTATATAATATATAAATCGAATTTGTATTCAATCCAACCATTATAATAAACAATCATTTCCTTTTGTCTTCAGGTGCAAAAGAGATGCTGGTTAGAGATATATTTTAGTGCCAACATAAAGTTTTCAATTTTTATTTTAATAAACCCCAGATACTATATTTTAACGATGCATGTTATATATAATAGAAAAAACATATAATAAATGGTGCTATCAATTTTCATCAAGTGTTTCAAACTATGTTCAACTCATTAATAATATAGTTTCTCTCTTTAAACTTTTACTTTAATAATCTAATATCTTCAAAATATACTAATTTGAATATGTTAAAAATTTAAAAATCTATTAACTATTTTTAAATATGTATTATAAAATTACGAGAGAAAATATAAAAAGAAATTGTATAAAATCTCTTAATTTTTCATTTATCTTGAAAATTTAAATTTTATATGAAATTTAAAATTAAGAATATAAATTTTATATTGAATTTAAATGAGAAAGTAAAACACTATAAAAAAATTCAAAATTCAAAACAGCTATGAATTAATTTGAGTAATACAATTTAAGTGAGCCTCTATTTTATAGCAAATGCAGATTTAAAACTAAAACTAATAAAATTTTTAGATAAAATGCATTATGGAGACTCACCATATATATCATAATAGATACATAAACTTCATTACCTTGATAAACTTTTGATTAGGGCAAGGATCAAGCCCTTATAAAGAAGGGTATATGTTTTTATTGCAAGTCTGGTTGCATTATAAGGATCAATTATTGCGGTCTTCAGAGAATTGTCTGTTTTAGAGTGTGGAGTTTTGTCACATCTTTAAAAGACATATCAAAGTAAAGAAGGAGAAAAGAATATTTAAACTGCGTTTGACCTCTACTTCTAAGCGATGTGAGACTATTGAATGTACTGAAACAATATATTATCTATTATCGAAGTTTTTTGTATTTTACAGCAAAAGTTGATCTTATATATTTTATGTGATATATATGAATATGTATAAGAACTACAACAAAGTATTTATTATGATCTGAAGGAAAATGGTAGGGTGAAAGAAGCAAAGTTGGTCCCTCAAAGTAGAGAATGCAGACAATGATGCAGATAGCATGAAGAAAGCAAAGGAGAGGCACCTCCAAGATATTTTTCCCTCTAACAAGGCACGTTACGAAAACAACCCCACCAAAGTAGTGCAGTCTTTTGGTGAAATCGAAAGGGCATTTTGGTGATTGGGTTAGGAAGAAAGAAACAGTAGCCAGAAAGATAGAGATGATAAATGAAAGGGTTTTGGTTTTGGGTGGGAGAGAAAGAGAGAAGAAGAGATGAAGAGATAAGAAGATTGAGATTAATAGGTGTTCCATTGGCATATATATAACATATAACATATCAGTTTCTGCATGTCTCTGTCCTAATAAAGATATGTGTATGTCTATGTGTCGACCCCATTTCAATTCCTTTCTCTTCTCATGCCTTTCTTTATTAATTGCTTTCATCCTTCTCTTTGCATGTCGTAGCTTCTCCACGAATCATTTCCTATCTCTTTGAGTTTTTTTTTTTAAATGAGATTTTCTCACTGTTAATGTAAGCCACATGTGTGTATATATCTCTTTTTATTATTCATCACTTAATTATGAATAATACCAGTTTATCTCAAACTCATCTCATCAAACCAACCAATTATGTTCCTATATGAATATATCTATATGTATATCTACACTTTCAAGGTTTCTTTGCGTATGTTGATGATGTTGGATGACTCATAAAGAGATTTTTTTGGTTAATAAGGTCTTTATGATTCACAAAAATAGGTTAAGAAAGTGTTATTGGAGTTAGATTAATATTAATTTTTATTTTCTTAGACTTTTTTTTTAGAAAAGAATGTGAGAGAATTTCTAAAATCTTATTGGAATGTATTTGTTGATTTTATTCTTATTATTGCTCATTTTTGTTTAATATGAAACAAGTTTACATTTAAATCCTCTACTCTTAAGGATAAGAAATTTTTAATATAATTATTCATATTGATAAAAATAATTAATTCTATTTATGCTATAGAAATTTCAAAACAATATATCAAATTTATCATCATTATCAATAATTTTTAAATTTTTCTTATTTTATCTATTAACAATAGAAATTATATACTCGTAACATGTAATAAGTAATGATTAGAATTTTTTAATACTTTCTAAAAAATATGAAATACCTTATATAAATTACCACATTTTTTCTTCTAAACCATGCATGCCTTATATTTTAAACTGGAGAGAGTATTAATAAAATTGGTGAATGCTAAATTTGTAAAATTAGAAGAGAAAACAGATAATTGGATCTATTCAGCTATTTTTCATATTTTTATTTTTTGTTTTGGTTGTCTGAGGTATCTTCCAATAGATGGTGAGAAACCAATCTCTTAAAATAAAATAAAAGTGATTTTTCTAATAGATGCTCATATATACATAAACAATAATAATAACACAATACTACCACTAATAATAAATATTTAAATAGTTATTATCAATGTTTTAAAAATTAGACACTGATTTAAGATGCATTGAACGAATAGGTGTTGAACCGTGATCAAACCAGTATTGATAATTAAATTACATAAAATGACAATAGAGAAATATAATATTATAATTTAATAACGCTGCAGATTAAAAATAACACATTTTATTAGTTTTAAAATATTTTATAATTTTTAAATTCAAAGCTCAACAATACATAATAATATTATATAAAGTTGTGTAGTTAAAGAAATAATGACCATAAATATCTTAGCTTTGGGTTTATATAAGTGAGCGTGTACAAATTTGCTTTCTCGACTCGACTTAGTTTTTGCAATAAAACCCTATCTTTCGTTGTCAATTTATATAAATGCTAATAATTGTTTTCACATAAAGGAAAAGAAATATTGTACAAACACAACAAATGTCAACAAATGTGTAAAGATTTTAGTTTATATCCTTAAATTCTCTTTGTGAAAAATTATATATGCAGCAAGTGCAATTCGTAATTCTAAGATACAAAAATAATTGAGAATAAGATATTTAATTCAATTATACCAACAAAAATATCTCTAACAAAATTTTATTGATGGACTTATTTTCGATATCCATGATTTAAATTCGGGTAAGTATATTTTTATTTTCTAAATTTATTTATAAATATGAATTTTGTTTCTCTTTTAAATATGAGTATGTTAAATAGTATTTTAAACTAACATTTAAAATAGAGTATATTAAACTAGTATAAATAATTTAAAAATCATCTTAAAAGTTTTATATATGAAAAAAATTATATTTAAGTTAAAAAAATTATATTCATTCATCATGTTAGTTTGAAAATAAAATTAAATTATATAAACATTTGAGACAAAAATAATCACAATTTCAAATCTAAATTTAACAATTATAAAATATTTAATCTTTTAAATTTTAAAATTTGTTCATATAACCCATAAATAAATTTAATTTTACCCCACAAATTTATTTTTGTTAGTAATTACAAAATTCTCTTAATGATGAGATTCTCATTTTTTTTTATCGTCTTCTATTTTATTATTCCCTTAAGATATATTTATTTAACGTACTAAAAATAGTTTTTGATATACTTTAAAATACCAAAAGTAGAGAATCGAACAAGGTTGTCTTTACATTATCTGAATATTCCAAAAATAATGCATTTTAGAAATGTTAGGTGTGAAATTATTTTATTTATCATTATTTTTTCTTAGAAAATAATTTCATAGCAAATAATGTTGCTTTCTCGGTCCAATGGATACGCTAATTCATTATAAGTTTTGTAATTTTAGTAATACGCTTGTATTTTCATTCTCATTATCATTTTTCACTCCAAAATATCTGAAAATAAATTCAACGTTTTTAATTTATGCTTGATAAATCAATTTATCCAACAGAATAAAATAAAATAAAGTGAAATTAAGCTTAATTTTAAAAAAGAAAGTTGTATCTTTAATAGTGATTTAACTTGAAATATTTAAATATCAATAAAATTAAATAGTAAAGATGATTGATAATGAGAAGGAGACCTTGCAAACAGAGACATTGCACCCAGATTCCACATGTTTTTGCACCTTAAATTCTCCTATTCTTGGTACAATAATTAAAGGTTGAGATTGGGAGAATCCATCAAACTTTTATACTATTCACCAAAACAAGTAGGGACTGGAGGGCCTGCCTCATACCCCACTATTTTAAGGCACTCCAAAAGACACGGACATTTCATTGCCCTCACAGAAAGGGTAACTTCAATTTTCTTCAATATTTTATTTTATTTTGTCAACTGGTACCAAATTAATAAAACATAAAAACAAAACATTTTAACATTTGATATTAGGGTTAAATATGTATTTTGTCCCTTAATTTTCAGGGAATTTTGGAATTAGTATATTGTGAAACTTTAGATCAATTTAGTCATTCATCTTTCGAAATAGGTGAATTTAATCATTTTAATCAAATTTTGTTAGGTTTATTTGACATTTCAAACGTATTTAATAATAATATTTAATTTAACATTAAAACAAAAATGTGTCAAACAGTATAAACAACTCAAATACAATCTTGAAATGCGTACGAAACATCAAATAAACCTAACAAAACTTGATTAAAATGATTAAATTCATGTATTTTGAGAGATGAATGATTAAATTGATTTAAAATTTCAAAATAGACTAATTCCAAAATTTACTGAAAGTTAAGGGATTAAAAACCTATTTAACCCTTGATATTATAATGCTAAGATCATGTGTGTTGAGTTTTTACACTGGTCTCCAAACTAGTCAAAGTGTACTTATTCAAAGTTTATTAATTTACCAGCGGAATTAAACTAACTTTATAATACTAAAAGTTTAAGTTTTCATAAAAGTAAGATAATATTGGTTTGTGTGTGTATTAGTGAAAACCTTGTGCTTAAAACTTGGTAAACAGTTGAAAAAAATATGGTAATATGAAGTGTTTTAATGAGATTCGTTTGTCTTAGATACTATTAATATATTTTTTTTTTCATCTTTGTTTTTTGTTTTTAACAAGAAAAGTTGAATCCACAATTTTGTTTTTATTTTTTCTTTTAAATTTACTAAATAAACTTTATTTTATTTTTTTAAATTGTTAACAGAAGATCTATGTCACGATCTTTTTCTTCTTTTTCTCTGTGTAATCACTAAATCATTTTATCACTCTTAAAATAATAATAATGCAACATGTAAGTAATTTATAGTCACAAAAATGAGTCTAGAAAGTAATTTGAAAGTGGCAGAATTGTCAGCAACCGTAAGGTAGCTAGCGGAAACATGCTTTGTGCCATGTTTTCATTTCATGTGTTTAACCAATCAGGAACATTGTAGTAGTTAACTTTTGGCCACATCTAATTGGATCAACTTTTTTCAAATCGTGTTAATTTCTTTTTATCTTTTACTTATATTTACAGTAACATTTACATTTTTAATAACTTTCAAAATTTCAATTGAACGTCTAAAGAATTATAATTATATGATATTAATACTATATAATTATATTTAACTTATACAAAGATGTTTAATCGGCACAATTGAAACCTATATCATAAAATCACATGATTGTGATATTTGAAGACCTAATCAACACAATTAGAACATAAATACTAAAATTGTGATTAAACATAAAGAGAAACGTAATAAAAATACAAAAAAAAAAATAGTAGGATTTTTGAAGAATGTCCTTCCTTGTTATCTTTATTCATAGGGTTGAACAAATTCGTAGGGTGTATGGCCTACGCGAGACCTTGAAACATGGTTTGATGCATGGAGCATACTAGTCCCATGTTGTTATTGCGCTACTTCCAAAGAGATATGTGCGTTTTTGTTTGGGTGAAAATGATGCATTATTATTTGGTTTCTTCTTGTCAAATACATTCTTATTACTCACACTTCATTGGCCTTTTCTCTTTGGAAACTCTCTTTGTTCGGTTTCATCATATATATATGTTCTTCCTTGTCCATGCTCTCTTGCTTCTCTTCGCATATTCCTCCACACAAACACATAGAGTTGTCGCAACACCTAGTATTTGCATCTAGATTTAGTTTTGGTCTCTCTTTTTTTCTTTTAATTTTTCTAGAGAAGATTATTTGATTTTAAAATTAATAAATCAGTATATTGTAGAACCTTCTTAGTGAGTCGTGGAAGATTTTGGGGCATGCCACGTTGCATGAAGATTAAATGCAATACTATTATAAAAATAGAATTATTAAAACCGGTAACTTGGTCCGACTCGACTCGACTCACCATGCATTGATGATTTAGTAAGTTAATCTAATCCGACTCACTTTTTAGCAAGTGATATAAATTTGAACCCGACCCGGTTCACCACGAGTTGATGGGTTAAACGAATTGATTCACGGATTCACTTAATTAAAAAACATATAATTTTTTTATATATTTTTTTAGTCAAAACTAAATTATAATTCTAATTAAAATCTAAATAAACTTTAATACAATCCAAATACAATAAAAAAAAATATAAATTATTTATGTGTTGGATAAAAGAAACAACCTAACATGACCCAAATGTAAAGTCCAACTTAATAAAAAATATTTGTGTGACTCTTTTATTTGCGGGTTGGTGAGCCAACCCGGCTCATCACGGATTCAACCCAAGTGAGCCGGGTTCTAGATAAGTCGGATAAAAAATTAACCCGTATTGAAATTTGTAAAAATATTTCAACCTAACCCGACCCAAACCTGTGGTGAACCATTGACTCAGAGGTTCTAACCCATTTTGACATTTCTGTATATAATATATAAAAATATGAGCTGAATGCTTGAACATAAAGTTTAGTATTTTCATTTTTTCTTAAAAAACTGTTTTCATTAGTAGAAGGTTTACAGTTTATAATTGTTTTCTAACATTTTTACTTCTAACTCCACATCATTTCATTTTGTTATGATTTACGGTAAGTGTATCTATGGATTCTATTTTTTTTAAAACTAATTTCATTTTCAAGACTATTTATCTTGTGATCTTATTAATTTTCACATTCGACAAAGATTAATTATATATTTCTCATTACATAGGCCGTGCTCCAAAAAATTACATCATTGAAACTCATGTATTTGTCCGTTCTGAAATTCATCCCAACACCAAAATTTAAAGGTTTGCATATAAATACTCTTCTTGTTCCCACTCCAGTTACTTGAAGCAGACACAGAAAATTAATGCTACAGTTTTAAAGACTGAATTATTGCCAAGAAATTATGGAAGAAAGGTAGCAGCAGTGGAAGTCAATTGTCAAAAGAGCTTATCCTTTCTTTGAAAAAAAAGTCACAGGAGGAATAAAAACTTTTTAGAACCAATGGGAGGAGAATCCTTCACAGAACCAAAAACCTTTGCTGTTCAAATAGTACACAATGCTAACACCATTCACATGCTGTCTGGTTTTTATTGTATATTAAGTGTAAAATCTGTCATATAATTTACCTTAATTAATCGTAAATTAATAACAAATGACTTTTGTTGGAAATCTTATTCCATTGTTTTTAAAAGGATTTTATTAATTAATTTTATATTTTTCCATTCGTAATATATAAACAAATGCCTTATATATATATATATATATATATATATATATCTAAATATTTTAATGTTTAATTCTGTTTATGTAGAGCATGTGTGGGGTTTGTTACTGCTCCACTCTAACAACCCAAACCTTTTGTTTAATTTTAGTGGGGGCCCACATAACAGTGACCCAACTTTGGTTTTAGCCCAATCGGGCCCAGCATTTCTGACCCCACCATAACTCTTTGACGGCTCAAAAATAAAGCCAGTTATCAATCATGTGCTCTCTCTGATCGCATGCAGATCAAAACAATAGTACACCTCGTGATATATTGGAAAAATAAATAATAATAATAATAATAATAATAATAATAATAATAATAATAATAATAATAATAGTGTACTCTCCTACGGAAAAGCAAGAATATGCAACTGTACGTTAGATTCCACATTGATTATTAGTTAAGAGTTTACAATAAAATAATTAATGTAGTCTATAATGATTTTTGCTGAAGTAATCGTTCGACAAAAATCGATTTTGTAATCTTAATTTTGATACCAATTATCAGATATACGAAATGTTGTTTATCTATCTAAAACTTTGGAATTTGATTTTTCATCGTAAAACTTTCTTTTAAATCTCAAATTTACTCAAAATATTAGAAAAAAAATATCAAATTAGTTTATATATATGAATTTTGCAGAAGCTGGATATACTCCATCTAAAATTTATATTCCATTACATAGATTCATATCATGAACCACTTTATCGGAGGATATTCATTTAAATATTAAATATATATTTAGAGAGTCGTTATCGCACATGTTGATTACACCGAATTAAAATAATCAACATGTTAAGAGTGTAATTAAAATCTAACGTTGTAATAATAAATAACACGGAAGATTTGATTGCGATGTTTGGTTGTTAGTGATAGTACTAATTAAAAAAAGAGTAAATTTGCAATCAAGGTATAAAAGAAAAGTAAAAGGAATAAAAGAAAAGTGAAGTAACAAAATGAATAGAGAAGTTGCATGTAGACTACATTCATGTTTTGGTGCATTCAAAAAAATTCTTCCCATACAAGACTGGTACATCTATAGTATAATAATATTGTATCATATTTAGATCTATCTTTCTTCATCAAATTATTTATCGATCTCATTTTTTTTATTGTACAAAAATGTTGAAAAATTTATTGCACAAGTAACATGATTTTAATGGTAAAATATATAATTCACAAAAATAATTTGTTTTTGGGCACTAACACTGTGGTAAATTAATATAGATGAATGAATACAAATGAAAATGACTCAGATTTTGGTTTCTTTAGCAATGTAATTTTAAACAAAAACTATGAAAATAGACACATTTTAAAATTTTTAGTGCATTGAAATTGTATTATTTCTTTCTCTACCATACCTTAAATAATGCTTTGGGATTCCGGTGCCATGACTCCCAAACTTTCAAAATTCATTGTATGTATATGAATTTTTTTTTGAAAAATAAGTTAGTAGACTTTTTTTTTTCTTTTTTTAAACGTATCGTTAATAAATAGTTAAATAATGAAACATAAAATTAATTAAATATAATAACTAATAATAGAAAAGTTTATTTAAGATATTTTTTTTTTCTTATCTTTTGAATTACTTATTAGGGTTCTCATTTTCTTCCATATTTTGTTTCTGAATAGGAAAAATAGATGTTGAACATAAATTCATTCATTAACGTCCATTTTCTTTTTTTATTTTCATTTCATACCTGTTTTGATTGACTACTATTAATTCATGTTGTTTTATTTTAACATAAATATCATTTTAAGTGTGGGTTTTTTCTGTGTTGTTTAATGTTCATTCCTTTTTTTCTTGCACTAAACATGATACATACACACACACACATATATATATATATATATATATATATATATATATATATATATATATATATATATATATATATATATTCCTATGCTTAAAGCACGCTTCCCAAGTAAAAGATGAATAAATAGACATGCAGTATTTTAATAGAATATGAGCACATCATATTCAAACAATTCATTACGACAAAGTAGGAAAGAATCTCTCCCTTGGTGAAACCATTGATTACTATGAACAAACAAATACTGAAAATGAAGTCATGCATTGGAAACGATCTCCACCGTTGAATGACATCGAGACGTCACACTCTGAGCCGTTGATTTCATTCTCCTGTCTTCCTCATGCAACCAGCTATGGAAGCAACTTGGCCTTATTTTCACTTTCAGTTGTTTTCATTATTTTATTCTGAATTTCATTCTGCACCGTTCGTTTCTCACCCTCTTTCCTTCTCCCAACCAAAATTTTTTAATTTCCTTTTTCATTCATTTCTATATCGTCTTCAACAACAAAACGATTCTATCTTTGATGTTCATCATCAAATCTTCATTATCAATTGACTAACTAAGCATTATTCAAATTAATTGCTTCGACCACTTAAATAAGCATGTTGTCACTTTGATTTCATGAACTTATGGAATTATTTTACCCTATTTTTTCCTAGTCAATAGCTTGTGGAGTAAGGTGATGAGTGAACCTATATTTTCCTATAATAGTGTATATTTTCTAGGGTTTGCTTTTGCTGCGAATATGCTTCGACAGATAATTACACGTTAAAAATAAACCACGACCATCCATATATCAAAATAATTATAGGTAACTTCGAAAATTAGACTACATTGTATATTTATTTATCTCAGTGCATGTATCTAATTCAATTCAATAATTTAAAAGTATCCATTTCTGAACAAACTTCATCGTTTGGTCTTTGCCTCCACGAAAAAATTACTTAAAATGGTTAATGACATATTATGCAGCACCATTGAAATATCACTATAGAAAAGAAATATTAATGACATTTTTTTTTGTTAATTACCTTCTTATACTCTGTTGGGATCTAACGCTTACCACTAGATCAAAAATTATAATCAATAGTTAGGGTGAAACTATTTTTATTTAAGAGTCAAACAATCCAAACATCATGATTCGATTGTGATTCGGTTTACTTGACCCTCTATTACAGCACAATTAATGTTAATTACCATAATTTCTCTCAACAATTATCTTACTAAAAATTTTACTTTGATTATGACTCAATCCATCTAATTTTTACTACGAAATAATTGCGCAACCCACAAAATAGAATTAATTTATGTCTTATACAGCATGTAGACACTACGTGACAAGTTAGTAAAGAAAAAAAACAAAAACCATGAGACTATTATTATAAGTTTCTTTTTTGAACATTTAGAAAATAACGGGACAAATACTAAAATTCCTTTTTATAAAAATAAGCACATTTTAATTAAGCTTTTATTAAAGAAAAAAAATCTTTAGAAGGGATCCTTGCAACTTGCAACTGCAAGTCACTTCTTCATCCTTTGCCTCTCAATCACGTTTGTTTTGAAAGACATTTCAATTTTCACTATTATTTATTTATTTCATTTATACGTCTCTTGATTCTTCTAACGTTTTAGAACTTTTCAAAATACTTCCACAGTGAATTCTAGAAACCACTCGAATCAAAAACAATGGAAAAATAAATTAAAAAGTAATTTATAAATTCACCCTAAGTTGGAGACTTTTTTCCTTAATTTTTCCTGTGTGAATAAGATATGGAAAGAGGGGGTGAGAAGAAGCTCCTATAACGAAGGAGACGACAAAGAAGGAAAGTGTTAGTAATATTTTAAGGGTAAAGGGATACGTGTCCTACGGTAGGGTCATTCAGGAAAGGAGGGTTGGTGATGAATCACGTATTTTCACGACCTTTTGCCAATTCGCCCAAAAGTCACTGAGATTTGGGACACGTGGCAGAAGCTTAACGGCCAGATCGGATCCTCAAGTCCCGTGATAGAAGCCGCGTCGGACTCTGAACTAAGTCCCTAGCTACTCATTTCTTCCATCTCAAACAACCACAATTTAGTAACCTCTTTAGATATTTTTAATGCCGCTTTAGAAAAGTTCTACGTGGAAAATAATTCAATTCTTAATTATCAATGAATCGTAATTATGCATTTTAAGTGTGAACTTATTTATCCATGTATCTACGTTATGAGGTACTTCACCATTTAATATGTACTTAAAGTGGTTTATAATTTATGGCGGATATAAGATTAGGTATAGATAATAAAAATGATTGGTGAAACAATACTTTTTCCAATATTAGCAATTAAAATATCTGAATACCTTATAAATCAAATATTTAGTTGGCAAAAGATTCACATGATCCTAAACCTTTTGGAACGGTGAAGAAGGATACTTTTTTTTTCGTAAAATGTTTCATGCTTAGCAAGTCATAATCACAACTTTTTAAAATTAAAAGATTTACTTCATGAAAACAAAGTTATTCATCGGAATCCTTTAAACCTTTACGATATTATATTATATTAATATTAATATTAATCACAAGAACCTTGGTAAAAGAGGATTTATCACCAAAGTGGGGAATAAAATTGATATAGAGCGAGATTCATGCAAAAGTTTAATTTTTTGCTTCTTTTATATATATTTTTGGGTTATAGTGATTTTTCACGTAGTAAAAGTTTTGGAAAAAAATCAGAGTATGATAGCGGAGAACAATGACAAGAAGGGACCCACATGAAGACTGAGAACCTGATGCAGCTGTAAGGCTTGATGGCGGTTTGCATGCAATAGAATGGCACCATTACCGTAGCAACCGGTTACCACCCTCTGATATTTTTCTTCTTCTTCTCTCGCATTTTGCCTTTGCCCTATATATTCCTCTGCATTCCCCATTTAACCCTTTTGACATAAACTGAAGCCGCAACCTCGCGCTTCGTCTCCGCCGTAACACTCGTCGGAAAACCATCGCCGGCGTCTCATAAAAAACAGAGCCCCTAACCCGCGGACCCGCGAACTTGCTTAGTTGCAGTGGGTAAGTTTGTTCATTAATTCATTCACTCTGTTATTTTCTTGGACACCGTTATATTCTCAGATCCGTTTTCCGTGGAAGTTATAATCGTTACGTGGTGAATCCCAATGAAATGCAGGAATTTCGTGTTGCTTTGTGGCGTTTACCGATGAATCTGTTTCGTTTTGTTTTGTAGGTTGGAGTGAGCTAAAAGGAACACTTCTCTTTTCATAAAAGGGGATAATCGTGATTTTCATTCACCTGTTTCATTTAACGACGTCGTTATGGGACTCAAGGTTCTGCAATTGTCGCAACCCGTTCTTCCTCATTCTCCTTCTTCCTCGCAAACACTTGCCTCTGCCATCTCTTCCCCTTCCTCTAAGCCCCGAACCCTAGTTTGCAGCTTCGTGCACCGCTCCAACCTCTTCCCTGCGTCCACGCGCCTTCTACCGAAGACGAAGTCGTTCGATAACCACGCGCTTTTCACGCGCAGGGGGAAGTTGCGGAGAGCGTGCAGCGCAAGCTTGGAGCCTTTCTCCGACGAAGAGTTCGCGAAGAAGATAGAGGATCTTGCGCTCAAGTTCCAACTCTCTTGTGACGCCGCCAATGCCAACGATTCGGAATCCGAGGATTTTCAAGAGATTTCTCCGGCGCTGAAATTCGCAGAGGAGTTTGAACCGCCGGAGGAAATTATTCCAGCGAATATTGAACGAAAAGCGAACAGCGTGGAACTTCCGTTTTCGTTGAGGATAATTAAGAAGAAGCTGCAGTGGAAGGAAGGGTTTAGAGACGCTGGGGAATCTGCTTATTGCTCTGTCAAGAAAGCTTTCTCTTCTATGGTTTTTATAATCAGAGAACTCCATAGTTACACTCTTCAAATGAGGGAGGTTCTCTTCTACGAAGATCTGCAAGGAATCCTCCAACGCGTGCAGAATGAAATGCACGCCTCCTTCGTGTGGTTGTTTCAGCAAGTTTTCTCTCACACTCCGACTCTCATGGTGTATGTAATGATTTTACTTGCGAATTTTACTGTTTACTCAATGGGGCACAACACTGCGATCGCGGCCGTGGCCCCACCTCCAGTAACCACCGTCGTGGAGGTTCAGGACCAAAGGGGTCACACCCATTCCATTGATTCCTCTGCCCTGAAGACCTTCTCTGTTTCCAACGGGAAGAACGCCGCCTCCGTCGGCGGCGGCAATGGAGGAGGCGGGAGGGTGCGTCCTGCTGCGAATGGCACGGACGGGGATGGCCGGTTCGACCGGTCGGACCGGTACGGCACGGTGTTCCCTGACGGTGCTTCGTCACAGGTTTGCAAAACAGGAGAAACAGAGTCGGTGTCGGGTCAAGAGGAGGAAGAGGCGAAGCTTTGGAACGCGATGGTGGAGGAGGCTTCTAGAATGGAGGTGAGTTCGAGAGGTGAGGGTTTGGATCGGGATGCCATGAAAGGGTTTGTTTCACCTGTGATGGCGAGGATCGAATCCGATGACTATGCAGAGTATCTCAGAACAGAGCTTGTGTACCAAACAGGGTTGTCTCAGGATCCTAACAACACTCTTCTTCTTTCCAACTATGCCCAGTTTCTCTACCTCGTTGCACACGATTATGACAGGTTCGAATCTATCAAACATGCTTCACTTTTATTATTTTTCTCTAAAATTAACTTTTTTTTTTTACTATGTTCATCTGACTTTTACTGGTTCATAATATTGTTTTATGAGAATTTTCATTGCTAAGCCATCATCATAAACTATTTAGATCAATTCAAATGGAGTTGTTCCAGTTTTAATAGTAATTTCAAAGTCTAACTCTAAATATGTTGTTCAATTTTATGATATTCACTTTTTGGTGCTAGTAAACAGTCTTCAATTGTCTCTTACCAAAAATGTCTTCTGGATTCAAACAAAATCACTTTTAACTTGTAGCAATAGGTTCTGACCAGAGGATACAATTTTTAGTATATCTTATTAACACGTCACTGGAAATTATGGAATTATTTTAGTCAAAATTCTTCATTATTTGGTTAAAATAATACTAGTATTTTAACTGTTCTTATGGTTAGAATGAAACTTACAGAGACGCGTGCTTGTATTAAGATGTATTGGAATTATATCTACTATATTTTCAAAGATGTCCCTCTTATTGAGCTTTTTCTTTTTTTGTTTTGAGATGTAACTTGATGAAGAAAAAGATAAACAAATCTTTGTTTTGAGATGTAACCTTGATGAAGAAAAAGATAAAAAAAATCGCTTTTAGTCCAATTGAATATTGATAGTTGAGTATGTGGTGTGGTATATCTAGACCACTGATTTGTGGGCAAGATCTATCTCTTCCTCACATGATATTGCACGTGCAGGACTAGGAAGATCTAACACGTAACCTTATTGACTTTTACTTTTATGCTCATAGAAACATATGTAAAGAAAATCTATTTAACTAATTAGTTGAATCTTGTAAGTTGGTGTTGCAATTTAATCTACATGTGATAAGTTGTTGTGTTATTGACTAACAATTGGGTTGTGATTTGAATTCAGAGCGGAAGAGTACTTCAAGAAAGCAATAGAGGTGGAACCACCAGACGCGGAAGCATATAATAAATACGCCACCTTTCTGTGGAAAGTGAAGAATGATTTGTGGGCGGCAGAAGAAACTTATTTGGAGGCCATTTCAGCTGATCCTAATAACTCCTTCTATGCTGCTAACTATGCTCATTTTCTATGGAACACAGGTGGTGAAGACACCTGCTTCCCTCTTTCTTCCCCAGACAATTCTCAAGAAGTTTAATCAACAGAAACAAAACCAAAAATATAGAGAAAAAAAAAAAAAAAAAAAAGAAGAAAATTTTGTAGCTTATATCTCTCTCTTTTTTATGTTACATTTTTTCATTGGAGTGGATGAGAAGAAGAGCCACGAAGGAGATGGAATATAATCATGTGATCATTGTATAACTTTGTAATTATTATAATAATAACTGTACATAAATCTTGTAATAGCCCCTTCTTTAGTATATTGAATATCTGCAGGTTAATCTTTACAGTGAGTTGTATAATTGCCATAAGTATGTAGATGAATAGTGGAATAGTGTGGTTGGCAATAATGCCAATGCAGTGAGTAGAAGATATTTTTGGAGTGTGAACTGGGAAATGGACCATAGACCTTTTAGGTCATGAGTCAACATGACAAATTTAGGAATGGAGGATTTAGTTTTGCAAATCTAATTACTATTAGCAGTCCTATTTTTAGTTTTTTTTTACACAGTAAAATCACATGGTAGTGAATGTAATTAATTTAATTGCCTTCTCCTCAATATAATGTTTTGATTTACAAAAAGATTTAAAATGTGCTGTGTATTGGCCAGAGAGACTTATTATTCACGTGGGAATTGGGATATGATCATTTAAATATGTTGTTCTGTCTACTTAATTAATTATTGAAATGATCTCATTTAGCTTATGTAAGCTGTTTTGTTGGATTCGCGACAATGATCAGTGGTTGCAGGCTTTCTTTACATAGAATCATTAACTATGTAGAGAAAGAAAGCATATGGGAATGAGCCTATGGCTGAAAAACGAAGAAAAGGATATTTTAAAGAGGTTCACAACATCATTTTTAATATACTTTTTTTCAGTTTATTTATGATTTCATTTTCATTCTTCCAATTTTATGGCATCACTGCTGGAATCCATTTCTTCTTTTCTACTTTTATATTATTAGAAAAAACAAGAAGGAAAAAAATTATGATTCCAAACTATAATTTATAAAAAACAATCATATATCTACAGTGCAGTGAAATTGTTATAGAAAAGAAATATCTATAATGGAGAAATGATAATTCTTTTGATGGAAATTCACCCAAATAAATGTTTAGACACTACTAATGAAGAATATATGATATAAGTATGTAATTTTCAATTATTTGTGTACAGACAGGGAGGGGTTAAGCTAAATAATATAATATAATTAATATATGCATAACTTCATAAAGGTAGCTCATCAATTATATTTTATACATTTATGTTCAAAAGTGTGCAGCTTACTAAATTCTATCTAAAATGAGATAGCAAGATTATAGCAAGATTATAGTTAGCTACAAGATGTTTTTTTATCGGTTAACTACAAGAGTAATTCCTAACTTAATATATGTTACCAAATATAACCTGGTTATATTAAATATTAATTTGGTTATGTAAAACTCTTTTTTTTTATTCTTTGAAAATTATTTGTACTCAGTTAAATTAAAAGGGTCATTTTTTTTCTTTTAAAAAAAAACTTTCAGATTCCTATTCTACCTTTCCACTCAACTTCTCTCATCCACTCATAAACAACTCACCTCTCTTCTCCCCTTGAAACAGAAGCTGGATAAGTCAAAGCTGGATAAGTCGAAGATTTTGAACCTCTGTCTTTTCTTCTTTTCCAACTCTGTAGTGTTGATTTTGTCTTGGGGTCTTCCTTAGAGCCTTATTTTTATCTATTTGTGTCCTTGTTTTTCAGATCTTTAGGTTATTGCGGAGTCGTGGTATTCATTCCACCTAGGACATTCTTCCCCCCACGAGTAATGTCAGTTTTAAGGTAAAGGGAACTAGGTTTATCTAAAGCTTTTGAAGTATCTTGCATGTTTTTGGTTCTGAATCGTATTCAAATTGCTAGATTGATGTTTGTGTTTGTATGGAAATGAATTGTGTGTGGTTTGATTTGGGATTCTGGCTGTGCATGTGTGAGCAAGTGAGAGTCTGTTATTCTCTCCCAAACGAGGAACCTCTAACTCAAGCGAGAATAGCAGAAAACTCCCCTTTACTTTTGCGCGAGTCATTGCTAAAGCTAGAATTTTCATCCAAACGAGAGTAGTCTCGCCTAAGCGAGAAGATCTAGCTTAAGCGAGAACTCGCAAATGTGCATTGCACCTTCTGTTCGAGTTCTCACCTAGGCGAGAAGGTTCTAGCTTAAGTGAGGGGACCCTATCGCTTGAGTGAGGTCTTTTGGCCTAAGCGAGATCGGTGCCAATTGTTTTCGTTCTCTTGTTGAATTTGTGGTTGGCTGAATTTAAAAGCATGATGTATGTGATTATCCATGTATGATGGGATATTTTGAACTGTATTTGATGTGTTTTAACTTGGGATGATGATTATCATGAGATAAAATATGGAGTAGTGTGTTAAGAATTCAAGTAATGTTACAAAAACTGAATCTAACTTTTCTTTTGTATTGTTTTTATCTTTAAGGATATCTTCCCTTTTATCACTTTACAAAAACTGAATCTAACTTTTCTTTTTATATTCATAAAAAAATAAATTTACAAAAGACTCATAAAATGAAAAAAAAAAAACTAAATATCAAACTAATATTTTTCTATCAAGAGAAGATAGAGAGTTACTTTTTTTAATCTTAAAATAGAATCTGATGAATTAAGAGCCAGAGAATGAATTTATATCTAATTTTCTATTTCTCTATTTCTTTTTTAAAACAAAAAAATAAAGAAGAGATTCAAAAGTAATAAATGAATACAATACTTCAAATGGTAGAGAACAAAAATATCTCAATAAATTTTATTATTCCTTATTATGTTTAATTTTTTATTTTATTATTTATTAATATTAAATATCATATTTTATAAAAAAATAAAAATCAATTTTAAAATTTTTAAAATAATATTTTAAAAATTAAAAAATCTTAGGGGTCCATGGTCCTCCTACGGACCTTTTAAGGTGCGCCACTAAGACTCACATAGAGCAGACTAGTTCATGTGGTAAGAGCAGTAAGAGGTCTTAGTCTTAGTCTCTGGCAAGATAATGACCTTAGATGATCATGGACTAACCTTGTGTGTGGTAGGATGAAACCCATTGACAATGACTCTATAGAGGCCACCATAAGTGTAAGTTTCCAGTGAATCCAATTTCATTACATGTATCCGGATAATCGAATTAGAAGGTCTTTTATTATTTGCTATCACATGTTGTTTGTGCTCATAATATGTTTATTTACCTGTTAAATTAGTTTCACTAACTTACTCTTCTTTCTTCTTTCTTTATGTGTTTGGTTCCTTGTCGCGTTTTCCTTTTTGCAATGATCACCAATGTTGGTGTGAGCAAATGTGGAAACCCCTTGATGATCATAAAGATGGTGGAGATGTTGTTGTTTAGACTAGGCTTATTAGTTATTGCTCTTTCGAGCATATTTTGAAAAACTTATCTTATGTACTTCCTTGCTTTGATGAACAATCTTTTGCAAAACTGTTTTTTTTTAAAACATGTTTACGACTGTTTTTTGTTTAATACATGTTTATGTTTGAATATTTTGCTCGATTGTTCTATTTTATTATAATATGTGATATTTTATTTATTATAAATTTTTTATTAAATGAAATGTCACATCACATATTAGGTTATACATATGTGAATTTTATAAATATTAGAAACATTAATTGTTTTTGTTACCATCTTCAAGGTTTAAAATAGTACTCTATAAATAGTTAAATTGTATATTCAGTGAATGTAGTACTTAATTTTTTTTCAATTGATAATTTATTCTATTATAGAAAAAAATATCAGAAACTTTAATTACTTGTTTGCTATAAAAAAATACTTTTTTTTAAGTATTTCTCAATCACAATTTCTTAACTTTTAAATAAGTGATTGCTAATATCTCAAGAATTTTATTGTAACATTTGACAAACCTTGCCGATATTAACTATTGAAGAATATCATTTGTTGATATAGGAAGATTCTTTAATAGGTCAATATTTGAGAATTAAACTGAATTTGTTGAATTTTATAATTATATATATATATATATAAAGAAAATAAGTATAAAAAATTAAAAAGAAAAATAGTGAGTGGGATCAATTCATCATGTGACTAGATAGACCAAAATTCGAAGGTACCTAAAAATGATACATCAATCTAGTTCTCTCCCTCTTTTCAATGATCATTAAAACAGACACAAATAACTCAATGTTTCTGTCACTAAAAATTATGAATTGACTTATTATATTTTAATAAAATACAGTGTAAGTAATAATGAGAAATTTTACTCTAATTCAGGAAGCAGTTCATTGTTTTACCAAACCAGAATTATTTTATTTGGATCTTCTTCTTTGAACATATTTTGTGAATGTAGTTATGTGCACTGTGTGACTTTTTTCTTTCAACCATAAGGAAAGAGAAAATGGATGAAACAAAAGAAGCCTAGTGCTAGGCAGCACCATGAATAGAAAGTAGATGAATGATTAATACATTAAATTGTTGGGATGGGTTATGTACTATTAAGATGCAATGTTTAAGCGAAGCCAAGCACAAAATGACGCAATTTTCACGTGAAAGAAGGTTGTGATGTTTCATCCACCATCACTCTTTCTCAACATTGCATCTAATTAAATTCACCACTTCAACTTCTTTATTCTTTTCTTTTACAAAAACTAAATATTTTTTTCCTTTTAAAAGTAAGGATTAAATATGTTTTTGTCCCTTAACTTTTAGTGAATTTTAGAATTAGTTAATTTTAAAATTTTGGACCAATTTAGTCCTTCATCTTTCGAAATACATGAATTTAGTTATTTTAATCAAATTTTGTTAGGTTAGTTTGATGTTTTGTTCGCATCTCAGGATTGTATTTGAGTTGTTTATACTGTTTGATATATTTTTGCTTTAATGTTAAGTCAAATATTATTATTATGAAACGCGCTTGAAATGTCAAATAAACTTAACAAAATTTGATTAAAATAATTAAATCCACGTATTTTAAAAGATTAAGAATTAAATTGGTTCAAAGTTTCAAAATGAACTAATTTCAAAATTGATCAAAAGTTAAAGGACAAAAACATTTTTAATCCTAAAAGTAAATCAATTTAGTGTTACCCATGAATGCCAAAACTATTATTCTTGAAAATTGAAACTATGATTTAAATTTTGAATATTTGTAAACAAGTTTAATTTAAAACTTTGCTTTTTCTACTTTCCGGTGATGATAAATAATATTTTTAACTTTTCATCGTGGCATTTTAATTTTCATATATTAATTAGCTTTAATATTTTGTTATTATTTAATTTTATACCTTTACAAATTTATTTAATACAAAATTAGCTTTAATTTAGGAGAAAAACAATTTAACCTGACTTCCATCCTTTTATAAATTAAAATATAAAGATAAGATGTTTTCTTAAAAAGACATAGCAATATAAAATATTATATTTTTACTAATAAACGATGAGAAATGTCACTAATTTGGTGGGACATGGTGATATTTTAAGCTTGCTAATTTTTAAACAAAAATAAAATAAAAATATTTTTTTTTTGTGTCATACTATTAGAAAGATATGTATATTTATATAATTATGTATATTTTTACCTTTATATATATATAAAATAATAATAATAAAATTATAAAAATAAAAGTGAGGGATTATAACATTTAATATGTCTATTTAGAGTGTATCAGTTAGTTTCCCACCATTTGTAGTGTGTTTACGAGAGATCGGGAAAGAATGGGCGAGATTAATTCATTTTGTTACTCTTACGTTTTCAACAAACTTGTTTCCAAATCAAGTATACATGCTTTAAAAGTAAGATTTTACTTCATTTATTAATCTCTTACAAGGTTATTTATTTTATAGAAATCATAAAGAAAATCCATTGCTTATAAGAGAAGATAGGAGATGAAAATAAGAATGATAATTTTACAATATTGATTGTATCTTGTCATTCATCTTCATTAGTTGTAAACTCTTCCATAAATCCAAATATTGCACCTCAAATATGCAATGACTATACAAAGGTCCAAAACATGCAACAACATATATGTAGGTATAGTTATATATGTAGATAGAATTTTCAAAATAATTACATTAGATTTACAAGTAGAAAATAGAGTGACACGAACAACATATATATTTAAAGGTACAAAACATACATATAAACACAATTTCAGTTATAAATGCAAGCATATCTAGAACTATAAACATTTTACAGCAACAAATGTAAACACAAATACACCCACAAATTATTTTTTTAAGACATATGGAGAGAATAAAAAAAGGGAAGATGGCGATATTGTTTGTTATTTTAATTATGTATGACATTTTGAAAGATTATTTTTACACTATTACACTATAATGTCACTCATTTAATGTTTGTCTACTAAATACCCAACATTAAAAATAATATGTGGTATTTTTGTATTAAAATGTCAAAGTGTCAGTTAGCTGTCTTGTTCTCTCATCGATGCCAAATACAAAATAGATGTCAGTCTATTGCAATTTGATGTCGAATGACATCAACCCTCGAATATTAGATATTGAAGAACGTCAGTACTTCCATATCCGATGTCCTAGAACGTCGAGGCCCCATAAATATGAGGATGTCTGCTCCCTAATTACCCGACGTCAAACCACTTTAATCACTAAAAAAAAACAACGTGAACCCATTTCATTTCAATTGTTCCTTCGCACTACCTTTGTGAAAGGCAAACAATGGTTGCAACGAGGTTTTCCACCACCACGAAAGGTGATTTTTACTTCATTTTACTTCATTTAACTCAAATGGAAGTTGATTGGCTACCTTGGTTCACATTTTTTAGCGTTTTCACTGACTATTTTGTCCATGGATTTCGCATGACAGCAACATTGCATTGTGGAGCTCCTCCGGTGATGTCTAGTAATGGCGGCGACGTCCAACAACGGTGGCGACACGGTCTGCAGTGGCCAGTAGGTGGCATGGTGTTATGTTTTCCCATCTCGATTGTTGGCAATGAGACTCCTCTACACTCTCGCGACGACATTGCAATCTTTTGGCCACCCTCCTAGGTTAATTTGTTGGTTTTGATGTATATTGCAAAGTCTTAATTGGTTAAGATGCGATTTTGGTCATTTTTCCTATTCTTAAGTAAATGTTTTTAAAAATTTGAGCAACCTTTTATGAAGAAGGTTTTCTTGTTGAAGTTTTTTAAATTGTAATTTTACTTTTTATTAGATATTTGATTAATTTTAGTGTTATTAGATATTTGATTGGTTTACTAGCTAGATTTTAGCGTTGTTTGTTTAATTTAATTTTAGATTTATTAAAATTTTAGTTAAACACTAAGTGAACCTTAGCTCTCACATTTGAGATATAGTACAAATAATTAAACTTTTATCGTTTGTATTAAAATCTTGAATTGTCCGATCAGACAGTTTGAAAAAATTATTTTTTATAATTGATTATAACGTGTACATTGAAGTTTATGCATAAATTTGATAAAATTTTGATTTAAACAATTTTGTGTTGTTTTTTGGATGCATGTCTGATTCTGATCACGAGTGATCATTTTCATTTTATATTCTTCAGAGACCAATGTAAAATGTTATCGAAACTTTTTCAAATTTATAATGTTTGACTTCTTTGTATATGTGTTAACAAATCATGAAAAATAATTTTTTTTTGAATGGGTAGGATCTCACCTTGTGAGAGTTAAAAGTTTGAGAATGATACGGGTTTTTTTTTTATGAACATAACATGGATCAAAGTTGGATGAATGAACATCGCATCAGTTAAAAGTATGAAAATAAAGTTTGAGTTTTTGCTATATACTCAAGAACACAATCTTTGCTAATGGGATATATTTTTGTCTTTGTGTTAATTGTAGGATTTGGACATAATATGTGATCATCTATTTATCTTCGACTTAATGAATAATTATACAATTTAAACTTGACATAGAAAAATAAATAATACACTTTTCAAAATTTATCGGGTTTTTCTGTATAAGTATAATTAATATTCTATCAAACTAATCAATAAATTGATTAAGCAATTTAAATTAATATAATATATAACTAGAGTTTCCCTCAAACTTTTGATTTATCCATTCATTTTTTATTTTGTAATGGGACATGTCTTTCATTTTAATACGGAAATACATTTTACTCAAAATCTCATCTTAAATGTCATATAACAAATGGCAATATCATATTTTCTTATGGTAAACTACATTATCATATCAATAATTACCAACAATGCAAGTAACATTTCTCTAATATCATTCTTTGTTAATATGATTATATAGTTGACCCATCGTTGCTTTTTACATAAAAATATGAATACATAAGTATTCTTCAAAGGTGAAAAAAATATAACCACACACAATACAAACTAAAACTATTTTAATTAGTGTTCATTTTTTTTCTTCTGAAATGTGTTTCTGAAGTTTCAGACACAATCCAAACACGAAAACCAATCGAATCCTTCACCTTATATATTACTGTTTGTGACTAAGGCCAAAACTTTATTTAAAATTTTAATTTTTTGTGTTATCTTACTGTAATAAGTTTTTATTATATATATATATAATTAAATATATTTTTGTCCTTTAACTTTCCATGAATTTTAGAATTAGTTCATTTTGAAATTTTGGACCAATTTAATCCTTTATCTTTCGAAATACGTGAATTTAGTCATTTAATATAATTTTGTTAGGTTTATTTGATGTTTTGTACGTATTTCATTATTGTATTTGAGTTGTTTATACTATTTGATACATTTTTATTTTAATATTAAATTAAATATTATTATGAAACGTGTTTGAAATGTCAAATAAATTTAACATAATTTGATTAAAATGATTAAATTCATGTATTTCAAAAAATAAAGAACTAAATTGATCCAAAATTTCGAAATGGACTAATTTCAAAATTTACTGAAAATTAAGAGACCACCACCATACTTAATATATATATATATATATATATATATATATATATATAAAATTTTATGTCAATGTGGCTTACAATTTTGATAAGAAAGGAAGTGACAGAAAGTTAAGTGAAACGACACCGCACCCACTACTTGCCCTTTGTGGAGCCATAAAAAAATCTCTTTTCCTTTTGGTGCAATTTGCTTTGTGCCACAAAGTTTATAGAATTCTTCATCTTATGATGGGCATCAATAGTAGTTGTATATTATTTTTTAAAAGAAAATTCGTTTTATTATTTATGTTGATATTTGTTAGATATTAGTTTTAAAAATGTGTAAATTGTTTTATAGTTACAAATATCTATGAATACTTGCAAATTTTTTTATATTTTAAATAAACTTAATTTTCAAAATATAAGTGTGAGAAATTTAATCCTAAAGTATAATCCAAGACATCATAAAATATTGATATAAACAACATTCATAATTTTAAAAGACAGTTTTATGTAAGTTATTAGATTGCAAAAATATAAATTTAAATAGAATCAATATTTGTAAAAGCAACTTTATTTTCATAAATTTAAATAAAAATATAATTTATGAAATTAAATTATAAATAATTTTTTGAATATTGATGTTTGTTTACTGATATTTTATTTTATTCGATTAATTGTATGTAAAAAATATAAAAAGTAAATAATAATAAATAACATATATCTATCATTTGATGTCTATTAAGCATTTTATCCACAGATATCTATTTTCGCTTCCACGGATTTCTTTTATCATCATTATCCTTTTATATAAACTAGATTTAAGAACAAACTAAAACTAGATTTAGAAGATAATTATCTTATTGTAAACGAAATCGCTTTTGTTCATACAAACTTTTTGTCCTTTTCTTCATCCTTTTGGATGAGAGTAATTAGGATATAATTATAGGATAAAGAATAGACCAACTTCTTAAATGATTCAACATATACAATAACTAATAGTCATTGTAATTAATAGTGTATAATTTATCATATTCTTTTTCTTTGTCCTTTAGTGTTCCATCAAAAGTACTAATCTTTATATCTACTTTTTTGAAGAAAAGAATATTTGTATCAAACTCCACGTTATAATAAAGGTAACGATTTTAATCTTCATTCTCATTCTCATACATGATGATTACCGATTTAGCTATATAAGTATTGTGTACGGTTAGTAAATTAATATAAATTGTTACAATGGAATTGAAAAATTATTCTTAATTCTTTCAACGAGTAATTTATAAATAAAAATAATTAATTATTTAAATTTTCATTTTATAAAAATTATTATTTCTCTAAATATGTTCTCCTATATTTTGTTACTCTTATGAGAGATTTGTTTATATTCCTTAATATATGATTCCGTCTTAGTGAAAGTGGTGTAGAGAATAACACGATTAATTTATAAATCAATTTGTATTTAGAGTAAAATTTTTTAATATCGTTCAAACAAGGTGATAATGTTCGACATTTTCTTACTCACTTAAACATGTTTAACTTAGTTTAAAGTGTTTGCATGTTCAATAATCATAATTCATCTATGTTATATAAATTTTGAATGTTTTATTTCAAAAATTATTGAAGTGTTAAGAATAAGAACGATGTTGTATAAATTATGTCAATTCTATTAAAAATAATACGAATGAATTGAAGTGATTATAAAATAATGTGCTATAATTTTGAGTAAGTTGGTGTATTGAGTTTGTACAACATTTGAATTGTAAATATGAATTTAATTAATTTGGACCTAAGTGATGTGAGCTCAATAATTTAATGTAATATTAATATTGTCCTTATATTGTATTTCTTTGGATGATATAACGTATGTGTCGAGCAAGTCTAATTTGAATCCATATTAAGTATCAAGTATGTATTCATGTTGTTACTATATATTGCTTTTTAAGTGATGATTTAATATAGATTAGTATATAATTAAAAAAATTTATTTTAGATTCAATATTTGATCTATAGTGAGTAAAAATGGTAACAAATACGGTTATTAATATATAATGTAATGGCTCAAACACATGAAAATGTTATTAGTTACTCATATATAATGGTACGTATATTGAATTTTGTTTACAGCAGCTTGTTTGTTAGCTATCTAAAGGTATGTTATAAATATAAATGGATGCATAAATAATTGTATGGGTAGGTTTAGGAGTGATCTATAAGAAATTCAGATATTAAAGTTTATTATAAATTAAATGATATATATATATATATATTTTTGTTTTAGTATTTTTATTTTAAAAAATATATATTTTAAATGCATTTTTATTTTAAAATACTAGTAGATTTATAAAACTTTTATTGATTGTCGATATTATTATGAATTTTGACATCTAAGTTAGATTGATATATATTATGATATTTTAAAACCATCAATCATGTATCGTTATTTAAAATCTCATTAAAAGAAAAAAAATATCGAAGGAATACACCAAACTCAAGATAAAAAGTTACATTTCACAAAATATTGGCAATCTATACCAGTTATGAAAAAAATCCTAAATAAATACATAGAGATATAAAATACTAAACTACTTTATATTATAATGTTCTTTATAAATAAAAGTCAATTTTGTTAACTTGTTATCAAAGTAATTTTTTTTTACGAAAAATACGAGAAACTCTGAACTACATATATTTAAAAAATACAAACATTAATATTATATCTATCTAAGACTACAAGAAATTGTTTACTGATCTATAAAATCATGATAATAAACTAAAATAGAATCACTTTCCAACCAAAATTTCTGAAAGTTCACTATCCAAGCTCCGAAACATAAACTCGATATAAATAAAAATCTTCTTAAAAATTGAAAAAACTATCAACATATTACTAAATGTAAATTGAGACCGATTCAATGCCATATTTTGTTTTTAAAAAAAGAAAAAAACTACTACTCTTTAATATTTTCTTAGTCCTTCAAATTTTTTTAATATTTATTCTAATAATTTTTATTTAAAGAATTCACAACTTTCCCTATAAATACAAAAGTTTTATTTAAATAATTCACATAATTCTTATAAATATAAATGGAAAAAAAGATTACAATAAAATTTAAATATAAAAGAATAGATAGACATGGCGAATTTGATTGAAGCTATAGTTGGACTCTGAGTCTTGCTAAAGTCTTAGCAAGTGACAATATTTTGTATATCTGGAAAGCCTGTATTTCAATAAACCATTTAAAACTATATACTGTTTTCTGAAAAGAGAAAAAAAGGAATATCAGAAAGTAATAACAAAAATATTTAATTATAATTTCCGTTTCTATATTTTGAAAATTGTAATTTTGATAAATGATTTTTTTTACATAATATTGATTATTAATTCTTTAATTATTCATAACTTTCTTCAATTTTATAGTCTTAAAAACATTTTCAATATCTAAATATGTTTGGGCTGATAATCTGAAAAATATATATATATATATATATATATATATATATATATATATATATATATATATATATATATATATATATAATAACTTATTGAAATTAAAAAAAGAAAATTCAAGAACTATGTTTTTGGTAGTTCCAATCAATTATATTCTGAACAAGTTTTTAACCGTCTAAACTAAGGGTTAATATTTATTTCTTCCAATTAAAATTTTTTTTTTTTGTTCTATGTCTTCTTCAAAATACAATATTAGTTTATGAGACTAAACAAAAAAAAAATTATGTGATGAATAGTGGTACATTTAATATTTTTTTAGTTGATTCAATTGAATGGAAAATTTAAAAAAATGATTAAAGACCTGTTTATGTTTTAGTCTTTTAAATTAGAGATATAACTTCTTCTAATCCTCCAATTAAAAATTCATATTATTTTTATTCTGTAGGAATAATGTTTACTTAATGACGTCAACTACGATTAATGGCGAGTGGAGATCCCTCCAGCTTGTTCTGAATAAATTCTCATTTTTTTGGAATGATGGAGAGCAGATTTGGTAAGAGATAAACAAAAAATATTGAATAATTTTAATTGATGTTAAGCAAATTTTTAATTTAATATAACAAAAATAATTTAGTAATAAGGTAAGATTTATATTTATCTATATATTATAATTTGACTGTATTATTACTCAATGCCAAATTTTTAAACAGATAAAAGATTAGAGGTAGTTGAAAATTTTGATCATCCTTTTTTTCTTATAAACTAGCAAATATTTTTCTTCTAAGTAAACTGAGAGTTAACAAAAATTTAATACAACTTTCGAAATATTTTCATTTTAACCATATAGACAAAAAATAAGGTTTAAAAAAAATAGAAGGACTTAAAAATAAATTTTTTTAATTAAATGATAAAAGGAAAGTAGTAGTCTCAATTTAAATTTTAAAGGATTAAAAGTATATTCAATCCGACTATTATTTATCTTTAACTAATTCGCCATAATTTAAATTTTAAAGGATTAAAAGTATATTCAATCCGACTATTATTTATCTTTAACTAATTCGCCATAATTATCTTTTTAATTTAATTTAAATGAAATTGTTCTAAAAATAAAAAAGAACAAGTAAGTAATTTCAATTTAATTTGTTAAAAGCTTTTTAAGATAAATCATATTTTACAAAGTGTATAGAATATTTGATCTCGATTATAGATGAAACAAAAATGAAATGGGTAGATAAAATTATTTCATTTACCTTTAGTGAGGTAATTTTTTTTAACAATTTTTTACTTATTGCTCATGTTACGGTTTTAAAATAATTTAGACGAAACACACATTAATTATTCAATTATTTGTTTTTATTTTTTATAAAATGTTTTAAAAGTTTTAATAATTTTATCAAATACTTTTAAATTTAACTTTTTTAACTTTCATCTACCTTTTTCAGATAATTTTATTAAAAATACCCTAAAAGTTATACACATAACCAAACTTATTTTATACAACTACTTGATCATATACATTTCACTTCCATAAGGAGGATATCCTAGTATTTTTCAATGTTTTATTTCCTCTTGAATCTCAATACTTTTCTTCAATGACAATTGAATGAACATAAATATATTAGGCTGGATAATTTGAAGAAAAAAAAAACTTATTCTCTTAACCTTGACAAAAAGAAAGTATGTACCCTACTTTACTTTCTATTACTTTTAATTTCTAAATTATTATGTCAAACACATAAATTGAAAAAGAACTCTAAAGAGAATAAATTTTTGAAAATAAAATTCAGTTTAAGGCAATATACTTATGTTTATATACGTGTTCACTAAATTTACATATAACTTATTACCTCAATCTACTCTAAGGATGTCACCATTTGCAATGTGCATACCCATTACAAATTTACTGTATGTTGGATGGAGCACTTATAAAGTGTCATTGTTGGATCGAACGCTTATATAATTGTTAGTTAGGACACAACTCTTTCTATTTAAGAGTGTATGAGCCCAAACATCATGATTCGATTGTGACTCGGTTTATCCGGGACCTCCACCACGGGATAATTACCGTCACCCGTAATATTGTAATGTGCACAAACCCTATTCCTAGTTATTTTGAACAAGATAATTCTGGAAAAAAAATGGTAAACAAAAATTTTAAGCCTTTAATAATTTTAAATATATAATATTTAAGAACAATAATGACTTAAATTGAAAATTAACTCAAATTATGCCATTATCGCAATTAATTAGCCCATTATGAATATTAAGTAACATTTTAATATCAATTACACCTACTATTAAAATATTCAACAACTTTTCATAAGCCAAATTTGTAGAAAATTCAAAAATGAATCTAGAATTAAAACACATTATAAAAGTGAAATAATAGGTAGATTCTTCCTTAGTCCAATAGAAGTTGAGGAGTTACACCATCTCTCACTCCTAGTTTTTGAATAAATAGTGCATAAACCTTGGTTACTAATCCATGTGTATAATATAATAATCATCGTTTATCCACCATTTTTTTTTCCTCTCAAAAACTCTTAAGACCTTACCATAAACAAAGTTCTTTCCCTTTCTGATCTCTTTCTAATCTCTTTCTGATCTCTTTCTCCATAAAGCATATATCTTTCATGAAAGACATAGGAGGAGGTGGTGCCATTATTAATGGAAGTGAAAATTTAAGGGTCTCTAACCCTTCAAAGTCTTCCGTTGGTCCTCCTTTGACAGCCATAGAAAGGTTTTTGTGGGGACAACAGAGCCATTCCTCTCGGCAACAGCCACAGAATGGTGCAAACAATGTCCATGCAAGTGTTTTCGATGGTTTTGGTGGCTCAAACTACAACGTTTTGTGGCATAATGGTGGTAGAGAAGTGAACTTTGTTGAACAGCTTTTAGCAAATGAAGTGGTGGCTCTGAATTGGACTCAACAAGTTCCTCCACTGTGCTTGAAAGAAGATTTGCATGTGTCAGGGAAGAACAGAAAAGGGGTGGGACGAAAACCTAAGGAAGGGTCTTCTGTACCTTGGATCAAAGGCCAGTGGACCGAAGAAGAAGACAGGTTGAGAAATCATGACAATCTTTTTCATTTATGTATCTGCACTGAACTTTTTTTTTTTCTGATTTTTTGTTTGTTTTTGCTGTGATCAAAGGAAACTGGTGAAGTTGGTGAAGCAACATGGTACAGGAAAATGGTCTCAGATTGCAGAAAAGTTGGATGGAAGGGCTGGGAAACAGTGTAGAGAGAGATGGCATAATCATCTGCGTCCTGATATTAAGGTTTGTTAATTACTCGCTTAATCCTCCTCAATGCTGCTAATTTTTGTGCTATTTCTTTTTATAATGTTGGAAACAGTGAGGGGAAAAAATCATGCCCTAGGGTTATGTTATTTGAATGATGAACTTGAGTGTTTATTTCTCTGGTTTTTAGAAGAAAAGGAACGTCAAAATTAGTCTGTCTAGGGTTTTTCAAGTTGATAAAAGAAAAACAAGGATTTTTCAACTCATGATGTGTTAATGATGATGTATCTAGGCATAGATTCAGATTTTTCAAGGTTTATTTCGAATTTTCAGATGGATCACACTTCATATGTTTCCTTTTCTGTATGCATATAAACATGGATACAGATTAAAACTGGTTGGATTGTTAACTCCATAATTAGGCATTCATATATTCCTGTTTCATCTCAATGTTTGTGTCAAAAAATTTCCTGAGATTATAGCATTGTTGCTTCTAACATTTCGATTATTTTATTCTTAGTAATAGTAAAAACTCCTATGATTAAGTCACAAGACCGACTTATTTCTTTTTTAACTTAATTTTATTCTTAATAATATTGAAAACTTCTATGATTAAGCCACAAGACTGCCTAATACTTCTAACATTTCGATAATTTTATTCCTAATAATGTTCAAAACTTCTCTGATTAAGCTATATGTTTAGTCTGGCTGATCGTGTGATTTAATCACATTCACTCTCTCTAAATTCTACAGTTGTATTAGCATCTAGTTTTCTCTCTCTAAATTTTAATTATAAAATTGTGTGTATTGTTATTTAATTTTGATACGAAAATGTTTATGTTATATTAGCACTATTTTATAGAAACAATAACTTATTTGATTTTTTCATGGATAATTCTTTCGAGAAAAAGTCACTTTTTAAACTGAAAACGGGTTCATGATATTGTAGATGTCAAAATAAAAAATAAGTTAAAAAAACTTAATTTTATATATTAGCTTTTTTAAATAGTTTATCAAAATAAGTTCATAAAACTGTCAAAACCCGGAAGGATTAAAAAACAATTGTGTTTTTACGATTGTATCCAAATATAAGTAATTCCTGCTCTTATAAAAAGGACTTATTTTTTTGCAGTTCCAACTTTTTAAAATAATGAAATTCTAAATCTAAATTATGATTACAATAAAAAAAAAAAACCATTTCGAATAGCTTTTTAAGTTTTCATGGAGCAAATATAAATTAACTACCTTGTTCAAAGTTCTGTACAAAATATTCATTAGACTAATTTCTATTAAAATTATGACCTCTTTTTTTATCTAATAAACTACCCTTGTTTCATTCATAGAATTCTTAAATTTTCCTTCGGTATTCAACATTACAGAAAGATGCTTGGAGTGAAGAAGAAGAAAAGATCTTAGTAAAATATCACGCCAAACTTGGAAACCGCTGGGCGGAGATTGCAAAGCAAATGAAAGGAAGAACTGAAAATGCAATAAAAAACCATTGGAATGCCACAAAGAGGAGACAAAACTCAAGAAGAAAGAACAAAAGAACAGGAATCGTAAATGGAAAGCCATTGTCCTCTATTCTGCAAGACTACATCAAAAGTCTGTCTCTCAGCAACACTTCAACTACCTCTGTGGAACAAACATTTGCTTCCCAACACTTATCCGACATTGCCACCAACAACAATTTTTCACTAATGTCTGATTCCTATGATGATGAGACATTTTTCATGCAACAACTTTTCGATGAAAACAATGCCATCGTTGAATCCGTTAAGCAGACAAAAACTATCAACAACTCTTCTCCAGGCTTTGATAGTTATCATCATCATCATCATCATCAAACCATCAACAATATTCAGCTTCTCACTGAACTCGCTCAATCAGGGTCTGTTGTTCATTCCAACCTAAACACAAACTCACACGTGTCCTTTGATGAGAGTGTTTTCCCCCCTAAAAGAACAACTACTGCTGTCAACTACCTTGGTTTTGATGTCTGTCTCTCTCATTTGCATAATGGAACTGCTGGTTCATCATTTTTCTGCAATAATGGGATTCAGAACCAGAACACGGAGTTGCAGTTGGGGAAGCAAGATTGGTTATGGGAAAGAGAGATTGGGATATAGTAGGGTTTGTTTTTTCTACTTGTCAGTTTTTGCACCAGTAAGATGATCTTAACTTATGGTTTAGTTTATGGTTTTTATATTTTGGAAGGTTTTGGAATAATAAACTATGTTGTTTGTACATCATAGTGTGGATTAGGATGAATATATATTAGTGGCATGAGATCTGCATTTGGCTGTTTTATACACTGCGTTTTAAAAAGTTTTCTTTTTGTTACCAACATCGTTTATTTATCCTTTTCTTTGAGTATGTGAAGATTGAAATCATTAGATAATCTTGGATTCAATGTTTTATTTAACTCTTTTTATCTTGGATTCAAGGTGTACGAAGAATGAATGAGTGATAACATGGAATCTTTAGGTCTAAGATTACAATTTTTACTCACATAAAAACTCATGTAATAGATCATTATATTAATTATGATTCATACAATAACTACATCAAGCAGATAAATAAAAAAAAGTTATTAGTTAATTTACAACATGCCTTTTCTCATAAATTAAATTTAAGACAATATCTATATATATATATATATATATATATATATAATACTTTTTTTCTTACCTGTTTCATAGTTTGTTCAGTTAACAACACAAGGAAAAGAATATATTAATTACTAGTTACATGTGTGTAAATACTTCCATCACGTAAACTTAATATTAACTTTTTTTGTTTTTTTTTCTTTCATTTTTTTATGAATTAATATTGATGATAACTCCTGATAAAATAAATAAAAATGTTTCAGGACACAGTTTTGTAAAAATATTATCAAAATGTTAGACTTTACTAAGTATTAGGTGAGTGCCAGGAAAAGTAGGTTTAGCTTAAAGACTACACTAAGAGAAAGACTAAAAATATAAAAGAAGTTAAATATTCAATTTTGCATCTCCTCCGAAATATATATATATATATATATATATATATATATATATATATATATATATATATAAAAGAATTCTTTCTATTGGGGTTAATATTACGTCCAAACTTTCATATAATTTATTTCGGATTAGGAAAAAATGTTCCAAATTTACGGGGTTTTATAAGAAAGTATGAGAGTGATTAAGAAGCAAAATAAATAGTATAGGTCAAACATAGGTGATATAATAATATAATAAAAAAATAGTAAATGTTTTAATTTTAATGTAAATTTGAAAGATAATTCAAAATCCAAATTACATTCTTGATTGAATGCAAATTTTGGAGGTCAATGAAAGATAACCGAGTCATTTCACTAAAACAAAACTTTGGTGGTGCAGGAAGTAAACATGGGACTGCAGGAAGAAATAGAACGTTAGGCCGGTGGATTCAGTTGGGTCTATTTATGTTTTTTTCAGTGGTAAAAGTGACATGTTTATTAAAAAAAACTTAAACCAACTTTTGGGGTCAATAATGTATAGTTTTGATTTTATAAAAGTTTAATTATCTATTTTTATACTGAGAAAACTCAATAAAATGGAATTTAAGTTAAAAGAACTATGTCATAAAATCATATTTGTTGGTATAATTTTTCTGTTTGGATAAAAAATAAATTTCAATAGTATAATTTATTATATCAACAATATGATGTAATGTATTACACTATGACAAAGCTACCTATTCCCATTACAGATTATGCTATTACTAGAGATTTAATTAATAATTTAATTTTGTTCAAAAAAGTTTATATAAACGGGACTGCCATTTTTTCTGGTTTGTAAGCTTTACTTATTTTCTTTTTCACTTATTTAAATTTATTTTTAATAACTATATAAAACATATTAATGATTAAATTTTGAACATAAATTCTGGAATTTTTTAAATTTAGGGAACAAGTTCACAGAAAAAAAATTAAGAATTGGCAATAATCAAAATTTAATCTTAAAATTAATTAATGAAACTATTGTTAATAGACTTTTGTGTTTGAAAAAAACATTTATCACACTATTAACAACAATTAACTTGAAACCTCAATCATTTTTTTATGTTATTCAAGCGGGTATTCGAGCGAGGTGTCCTTTTTTCCAAAAAGGGAAAATTGGAAAAGTTTAAGGTTTGAACAGTTTGTGAATGTGACGTTGACACGTCCATATTCCTTAAACAAAGGAAAAAAACCATGAAATCGTTACATTCATTCATACGAAAACCCATTTACCCTTCTTTCATTTCACTCACTTCACTTCTTCTTCAAGCCATCTTCATGGCACCTTCATTCAGGTTGACTTGGGAGCCCTCGGAATCCGCTCCATCTCCATTATTCTACTTCATTACCGCCTCTCTCTCACATGGAACCTCCGCTTCACACTATCACCTTAATTGCTCTTCCCTTTGCGTGTTCTTCAAAAAGTTTGAACTTTTATTTCCTGGGTTCCCATTTTCCGCAACTGGGTAGTAAGTGCGGGTTTTCCATTCCCCTGGAAGTTTTCTCACCTTTTTTCCATGTGGACACTCGTCATTTAGTTCAAGTTTGAATCTTTGTGGATGATCTTGCTGCGGACACTCTGCGTATGGTAGTTATCCTGTGCACAAGTGAGAACATCCTTGTTTTTTTCTTCTGGACGTTTTGAATTTCCCCTGTTTTTGCTGCTGTTTTCGTTTTGTAATCATGATTTTTTTTTTCCTTTGGTGCCCACTTATTTGCTGAATGACCGCTTCCATTTCATCATGGTCTTTGTTCATAACTGTGGTGGTGACTGTTTTATTGGAAATTGAGAATTGCATGGGGCATCGCATGGTTTAAGGTTGAATTTTTATTTTTTTTTTAACTATGAAATGAATTTGTGTTGGAAAATGAAATGACTCTTCTAGTCGATGAACTTCATTGTTGATTGTTTGTTGGTGGAAATATTTTCAGGTACCCCCCCCTACAATCAACTGTTAAAATTTGATTTAAACTGTAGTTATAATTTAGATATTGTGTTCAGAGAGTGAAACATCGATTCAAACCATCTTTCAAGATTTTCATTCTATAGTAGTGTAGAAGTTACTTTTCTCAGCATGTTTTTATAGTTTTTTTTTTTTTTTTTGTTGTTGTTGAATTTGTGATTTTCTCGTTATTCTACTCGAGAATTTGCATCAAGTGTAACTGTTCTATCTTGTCTGACTTCTTTTCCTATGTTCAGGTTAATGAAATGTCGTCTGATTTTAAGTTAGACATTATTGATCAGCATGACCCTGAAGAACCAGGGTTAGGGAGGGGGATGATATCGGAAAAATTACTAGATGAAAGGACTAATGCCATGCACACAGTTCGCAAACAAGGAAACCTGACAATCAACAACTTTGCTACAAACGCAGAACGCAGAGCTTTGAATGATAGGTGTGAAAGAAATCTCTATGCATTCATGCATTTTCCTTTACTTGCTTTGTTTCTATTCTATCACTGTAAATTTTGTTTACAAAATTTCATGTTGGTATCAGTTGTTTAGAATTCATTTCACTCAATTGTTCTTATGATATATGATCTGGTTTTCGGGTGGTTCAAATATCTTGTTTAAATTTTGGGATTTTGGGTGCATGTTTAACCTTGTATACCATGATTGTTGATTTATTAAATAATTATGGTGCTTAAGCAATATGTGGAACACATTCACCTTTGCAAGCAGATTTCTTCTGAAAGCAAATAAGGCTACAATCAGTGATAATGTCAGTCTTGATGAGGAGGAAAGACATCATTTGCTTGGATCAGCCAAGAAGTCTGTACCTCTTATATCTGGTGCAGCTTATTGCATTTCTTCTTGCTCCATGATAATGCTGAACAAAATTGTTCTATCAGGTTATAATTTCAATGCAGGAGTATCGTTGATGCTTTATCAAGTGAGTTAGTCTTTATCCTTCTCTTTGCTCCACGAGAGTGTTAAATGATGGCAAGAGGTTCTGAATTTCTAATCAGATTATAATTCTTAACAATGATAGTCTCACTGCTTCTTGCCTAACTTCTTTCCGGGAGAATGTTGTAAATGAAAAATCAACAATCATGTGGTCATTATTCTTCCTTATACTTTGCAGAACTTTATCAGTACTCTGGTTGTTGTTCTTTTGGCTCTCTCTGGTAGAGTTGCAGTTGAAAAGCTTAGCTGGAGGCTGATCAGGGTCTGGATCCCTGTCAATGTGGTCTTTATTGGCATGCTTGTCTCAGGCATGTATAGGTATTTTCTTTGTTAACATCAATGAACATGTTGAACTTGCTTAGTAAGACACTTTTGAAAGGACTAGTTCTATCTTGCTGTTGCTCCACTACTCTGTGTGTTAGCCAATGATCGTGGCTCCTATCTACACTTACGTCTTCTGGATAATTTTTGTTTTCAGCTTGAAATACATAAATGTTGCCATGGTGACAATTCTCAAGAACGTGACAAACATCTTAACGGCAATTGGAGAATTATATTTATTTCGGAAACGTCAGAATCCCAAAGTTTGGACCGCAATGTTTATGATGGTAAATGGCATTCTTAGATTGAACTTGTTCAATAACATCTACTGTCTCCATAGGATGACTAAATCATCTGTATTCTTGTTATATGAAAACTTCATGCACTTGTAGCAGTAAGTTCAAATAATTGTAAGTTTTAGTTTAATCAAGGTGAAACATGCTAGATACTTCATGATGCAAATGCAACAGTCCTTGGTAATGCAATGTGTTTGAAACAAACATCTCTTTGTTCTGACATTTGTATGTCTGACAAATTGGACAACGTTTGCTGCTTCATCATGTCAGAAATCATGGAAAAGAAAATGCTGAGAGTCTCATTAATTGGTCAAGTTGTATGATTAATCTTGAATAGTCCATGCTGCTCACTAAATTGCTGATAAGTCATATTAGCCTATTGCTCATGTTAGTTTCTGAAGTATTTTCTGCTTCTCTATACAAAATTCATACAGATTATCTCTGCTGTCACTGCTGGTATTACAGATCTCTCCTTTGATACAGTTGGTTATGCCTGGCAGATTATCAACTGTGTTCTTACTGCAAGTTATTCAGTATGTCTATTTATCCTTTGTTTCATGTCTATATTCTTTAAAGAGACTTCTAATCAGTTTGATTTTGAGAATGAGAACCTTCATTGGATCAAATTTCAGTTCTATTCAATCCAAGCTTTGATTATCTGTTTTCCTTTCTGTTGCAGCTTACTCTTAGGTGGGTTATGGATGAAGCAAAAAAGTCAACAAAATCTGGATCTCTTAAAGAGGTGTCAATGGTGTTGCTGAACAATTTATTGTCCTTACCTTTTGCCATCATCTTGATTCTCCTTTTTGGAGAGTGGCATTATGTAATACATGCGTGAGTGAAATGTGTTTCTCTTCTTCATAATTCAGTCATCCCTTTTGCCTCCTCACCATTGTTTTCCTCTCGATTTCCAGCGATGTCGTTAAACTACCGATGTTTTGGGTGGTTGCAACCGCCAGTGGACTGCTTGGACTCTCCATCAGCTTCACCTCAATGTGGTTCTTGCATCAAACTGGTCCTACAACTTATAGGTACTTTTGTGGAGTAAAAATTCAGTAATACATTGATGTAGTCTTGCTAAAAGTCACAGGAACATGTTCAGTGATTTCATATAGATACATTTGATCAGATTTTAGTGTTTCAGATGTTTACTTTGTTTTGAGTTCTGTCTAATGAGTTTGTGTGTGTTTTACAGTCTTGTAGGCTCCTTGAACAAGATTCCAATCTCTATTGCTGGAATTTTAGTGTTCGAAGTTCCTCTCAGTGTATCAAATTTATTCAGCATTTTGTTTGGTAATTAATTAAGAATCATTTCACTTTTTATTTATTTGGTAATGACTACTTCCTTTTAATCTTACTGAAACAAAAATTGCACTCTATTTTCAGGTCTTTTTGCTGGTGTACTCTTTGCAAGAGCCAAGATATCTTCGTAACATTATACCTTACAGGTTACAGTAACCTATATATAAAGTGTGTGAGAATTAATACATATATGATAACTATACAGATTTTTTATTAAAACATGATGTAATTCTTTAGTTTATTTATGGCTCTGTTAATTTCAGTAAAAGATTTTGTAATTTCTTCCTGATTTGATGTATTCTTCTTATTCTTCTTTTTCTTGAATAATAATGATCTGATGCTATTCTTTGACAAACACCCGAAAATGTAAATAAATTGTGTGAAATAAAAATAATGGACGGTCCAATTTAAGGAATAAAGCGATTAATTAGATTTTGCTATTGAAGCAAATCTACCACAATTGTTTAACTGAACATATCATTCCACAACCCACTTTTTCATCAAGTGTTTGGTGGGAAATGCTGTGAAATAGATATTATTTCATGAATTTGATTATAAGCATGATTGAATATTTTTATAATATATTATGATAATTTTTTTAGATAAATTTATTTATAACTTATTCTAAGATAATCAATCTTATTTTGATATAACAAAAAGACAGTTTTTGAATAGAAAAAAAAAAGGTATCTATGAAGCCGTTTTTTTTTTAACGTTTCTTTTGTTAATACTCATGTTTTAACAAAAGTGGTGCTTCCAATGGTTAACAATATTGATTCAACTCCTTTATTAGTCAATTATCAAAAGTTTTGTTTCTCGTATATAATACTTCTCCCAAATTATTTATTTATGAGACAACTTTGAATTTTGAAATATTTATAAAATTTAGGTTGGGGAGTAAAGTTAGAAGATCACATGATACAGTTCATAGTTTTTTCCTTTGCCAAACTTTCAAAAGAGGGAATACTCATCTAAAAGTCTAAAACAGCCTTTCCTCTTTTTCCACACTATATTCCTAGATAATTGGTCCAATTAGGAAAGTGTTTGGTTTTCTTAACTAATGTCATATAAATTATATAAGAAAAAAAACACAAGGGTTTGAATATAAATAATTTCACACGATTAAATTTCGACTAATCAAAGTTTAAAATAGGTTTTAGATACCAATTGTTCAAGAAAAAAGTAGTTGTTGGTGTCAGGTTGTGAAACTTACCAAAACCTTATAAAACTCGTATATGTATATACAAAAATAATCTTTCTTTTTCTCCGGAAAATCTTAAAACAAGAAGAAAACCAAACATGTACGTAGCTTTTAAAAATCAACGTTTTAATAATACAGCTTTGTTTTTGTCAAGTTGTTGAGAAAGCAAATCAAACCTAAATGTTCTTCTTCATATAGCAAAAACCTTGGAAGTCCTTACAAATACGCCAACACGTGCATGCTTCAAAATCAAAGTTTCAATTATGCTTGGTTCCACTAGTTGACATAGCTAATCAAAACGAAGCGTTTTCCCTTTGATAATAAAGTAATAGGTCATCACAAAAAAAAAAAAGAAAGGAAAATTAGGGCATCTTGTTCTGCATGAAAATCGCTTTTTAACTTTTGAGAAGTTAGGAATCATTCAAAACCTAAGAAACAAACAAACCAAAGAACGTTAGTTATATGAGAATTGCAAGAGTAAACCTGAAAATTTTCACAAACTTCACTTTAGAAAAGCAATGAAGATAACAAATTCAAGAAAATCATTAACTAAGAAGAGAAAAAAAAAAAGTAAGACCTAGTAACAACCAAGAGGCATTCACCAAAAGTCTTAGATACACCACATTCAATTTCTATACCATAATGTGTCAATTTAATGCACAAAATTTCGTGCACAAGGGTCTAATAATAGCCCAGATTATGAAAAACCAAAAAAAAAAACATGTCTTAGCTACAAAATACTTAGCCAAATTAAAATTACAATCCACCGTCATGACCGTTTGATCGACCAAGCGCACATAATCATCTTCATCACAGCCGTCGAGTTCATCACATCACACACTATACACAATCACAAAGCAAGGAAGAACAGCCCTAGGATTAAACACCAACAACTCCTCCTCATCAAGCCGGGTGTAAACCCCTGTCTCTGTCCTCGCCATTACCGAATCAAAACCACCATCAGCTTTTTCCGCGTCGTCTGAATCGGACCCAACCCGACCCGCAATAACCCTACAAACGAGCATGGCCCGTTTGACATTCATGAAGCGGAATTCTCGTTCCACGTCATCTGGTATAGCCACGTGTGCACGCCAGCTGGTGGACAGCGTGGCAATTCCGTCGAGTTTTGGAGAAAACCCCGACTTAATAATTCCACATATATTACAAAATTGCTGCGAACAAATTGAGGAATCCCCGCTGTGTCCCAAGTCGCATAGAAACGTGGAGCAGTGGAAGCGCATGAGCTCGTTGCCGTCGGCGATGCAGCGCTCGTCGCGGCGGCGCGTGAGGGCGCCGTGACGTGCCGCTTTGGACTTCACGACCTCGCGGTACTCCTCGAACTTCGCGAGGATCTTTGGGCTGTTGTGGATCTTGAGGATGCGGGTTATGGTGGGGGAGGGTTTGGATTCAGGCCAACCCGATTTGAAGATGATCTGGACGATGTTGTGACCCGGGTCGGATCCGGATAGGTCCGAAACCGCGTGTTTGAGGGTTTGGTGGGTTTCCAAGAGGTGGGGTTTCTGGAAGATCTCGCCGCACGCGGTGCAGGGGAAGATGTCGTTGCGGAGAGGGAAGAAGAGGTTGGTGTCGGCGGAAATGTCGGATTCGGGACAAGACCCGGGTGGTTTTCTGTCCGGGTCGGGTTGTGTTAGGGAAACGAGGGAGTGCGCTGCGGCGGCGGAGACGGTGGTCGTGGAGGTGGCGGCGGATGATTGAGGGGATAATTGGGAGGTGGCGGTTTTGGGGGTTTTGCAGGACTTGATGGAAAGAAGGTGTTTGATGAAATGCCAAGAAGAGGACAGGGCTTTGTGGGTTTTGAATTTAGGGTGGGAAGGGGAGGAGGGTTGGGATGAAGGTGAGATTTTGCGTTTCTTTGATGGTGGCGCTTTTTTTCCTCCGGTGGTGGTGGTGAAGATGAAGCAGCCAAGGTGGAGCAAGAGGATGAGGAGATAGAGGAACTTGTTGAAGAAGGTGGCAATGGATGATGCCATAAGGTGTTAGGCAGAAAAAGAATGAATCTTTTGTGGTGACTTACCTAACTCTGTGAGGGGTTCTGAGATTGTGAATGATGGTGGATGGGGGGTAAGAAGACATGGTGGTGGATGGTGCAATTGGGGTGGTGTGTGGGGATCATTTCATAGGGAGAAGATGCAGTGAGTTAGGGTGAAGAAAGGAAAAGAAAGAAAGAAAGAGAGAAAGAATAGAAAGGAAGATTGATGGAGGAGAATGGTGTAGGGTGGGGGCACTAGAACAGAAGAAGAATAAAGATAAAGAGACTAAAAAGAGTAGGTGGAACGCAACTTCACAGCGATAACTAAGCAAAGCAAGCACTGATCTCTGTTCTTTCTTACTGTGGTGTGCCCCAGAAAGAGATTATTATATGAGGAATGGAAGAAGAAGCTAAGGATATAGTGTTGTTGCTGTGTTGATGATGTCCAAGCTTTAACCGAAAGTAACGGTACGTGATTCAATCTATAATATATACTGCGTTTGGTTTGCTAAATTTTAGCTTGAATTCAGGGTGGAAAGTGATTCTGTGGTGCCACTGCTTCTACACGGTTAAGCAATTATGATTTTTGAAGCAAGAAATTATCCCAGATTTACCTCACCTTACCTCTAGTTTTCTTGTGTGGAAACAATCATTGACGTGGATTACTAATTATGAAGCATTAAATAATTAAATAAGCTTAAGAGTTCAAAAAAGAAGAAGCATAAATTACTCACTGAATTAGATGCTTTTGGTAATGTGACTTATCATATCTTATACACCATTTTTAAGTTTTACTATATTTATTGCATGCCTTGATAAATATATTTATTGTTTAGGTTGAAATTGCCTATTAATGCACTCTTTCACTCAATTTACTTTATATAATTATAAAAAAGAAAAAAAAAAATGTCTGTAAATATGTCTGTTGAATTTTAAAGTAGAGGATGTCCACCTTCCAATTAGACACCTTTATTCTGCAATGGAAATAAATTCTATAATAAATATGTCTGTAGAGCTAGGCACATGAAAAAGAAATAATTGAAGATGTCCTATGGTAGTACAATATTAAAATATGAACTATTTTACAACAGTTTTCATATTTTTTTTATTTTCATTAATTATTGGATTTATGTTTTCCTATTTTTCCCAGCAGTGATTTTGTTTTCCCTGATTTTAACTATTCTTCTTAGTTGGTCAGATTAAATCTTTCACCTAAAATTATCAGATAATTAATAGAAATGTAATAGAAGTAATTGCGTACCATTAATAAAGATAAATAGCAAAGAAAACTGTAAAAAAGAAAATACTCAAATAAAAATAAAGGATAAATTTAGTAAAATGTAAACAGATCATTTTTTGTATTTGTTAGTGACAATTTACACCTTTGATAATTAATGTTTTATTAATTATTGTATGAAATCATGGGGTGAGAAACTTACAATTTGTACTGTAAAAAACTATATGCAGATTAAATTTAATAAAAATAAAGTAGAGAGATCAAATTATTTATTTTTCAATACACATCTGTACTAGCATTCAGTATATTTTTAACAAGGGTATAATATTAAAAGATACAAAATTACTCATATATTATCTGTCATGATAAGCATGAGAGATTTAAAGGTTTACTTTTTTTTTCAACAACCAATAAAATACTAAACATTAAATACTCATTTAGGAAGAGAATGAAAAAAATAAAAGAAAAAAGGTAAAATAAAGTATTTATATTTGAAAAAATTAAGAAAAATAAAATGGTATCCAAATGACAGAGTAATGTAAAATTAAAGAAAAAGATGAATATTGTGAAACATGGGAAGACGTGGAAGAGAAAGATGATAGTTGGCATGTGAAGATGATTAGAAGGTCCTTAAGATCTTCCTTGATGCATCAAATGGCTATAGCTATGGCATTAACAATTCTGTAACTCAACTTCATAATTTAATATACTTTCAATCATATCACACCAATGTCAGTATCTCACGTGGAGACTTTTCCAGTACCTGGTTCATCCACTTGGATTGCAGTTTTCTATCACATTATTCATTATTGTATATTTTATCACTTTTTACATTTATATACATTTCTTTTATGGATATTAATAAATGCATGGTTGACATATTCATTATTATTTATATATATATATATATATATAACGTTAAAATAAGTAAATATTTGGCGAAGCAAATATAAAAGAAATTGAGAGATAAATGTGAAATTTTTAAAATTTGATAACAAAAGTGGGTAAAGAAACCCTCTAATTATATCATTAAGAAATCTAGATAGTAGTATATCTACAGTAAGAAAAACTAATTTTGTTTTGAATTGTTTTTTAAAAAATACTTACAAATTGTGCTATGAACATTAATAATTTTTTTATATTATATGGTTTTTTTTTTTACAAATTTGTTAAAAAAAATTAGAAAAAAGACTATTTTTTATTATTTTTTTTAAGAATTTTAATTGACAAATAATTCTTTCATAAATAATTATTTCTTACAAAATTATAAAATTAGCAAGTATTTTCTACAATTTTTTTTTGCAATAAGTTATTTTATATAAAATATTTTGTGAAAAAAAGGTAACATTTTTTTGCAATTTTTTTATAAAAAAACTTATAAGTATTTTCTATGATAAAAATTTAAAACAAAATTAACAAGAAATACGAGTTTTTGTAGTAGTGAAAAAATAATTTGTAAGAAATTACTATCATTTATTTTTTGCAAAATGTTTTTGTACGAAAAATTTTTCAAAACAAGATTTATAGGAAATATTTACGAATTTTATAATTTTATAAAAATTAATTATTTGTAAAAAAATTATCTATCAATTAAAATTCTTAAAAAATAAAAGAAAAAATAATTTCTTGCAAAATTTTATAACAAATTTGTAAGAAAAATCTCATGAAACATGAAAAATTTTAGTAGTGATAATAGAAAATTACGTGAATTAAAAGTAACCCTAATTAAATTTTGATTTTATTATAAATTTGAATGTTTTTAATTGAATTCCTATTAATTTTTTTATATTTTTTTGACTAAATTTATGTTATTTAATTTTTTTCTTGTATGAGTGATTATGAGTGCTATGAAAAATTATTGGTATTAATACATGCACATTTTTATTTTATATTCATAATAAAATCTCACATGTTTTAATGTATATAAAGAAGTAAGTAAAATAACAAAATAAGATAACTACTACATTGTTCATTTAACAAATAAAATTAAATGACAAGAACATAATTTAAAAGTATAAAAAAATTTCAGTACTCAACAGGATAAAAAATTTAACAAAATTCAATAAAAAATATTCGAATTTATGAAAAATTTAAAACTTAATTAATCTATAAAAACATAATCATTGGTGTGTATAAATTTGAACTTATAAATCAAAGTGTTGGATGAGAAAATGTAAACTATTTGGCTAACCAAATTATGTACTTAATTAATGGTAAATTAAATTAAAGAAAAAGGTTATTAGTCATAGGAGGTGTGAGACAGCTGCAATGAAATAACCATTTTTTTCATGTAATCCATATGTGAAAGAGAATCCAAAGTGAAGCACTTAAGGTTGTCTACTTCTTTATGTAATTTTCCTTTTAAAGATTCTAGCAGGTACACACATGACTTTGTCTCTAAATTCCCATTTTCTGATTTCAGTGTTTAACTTATCTTCTTTAGAGTTCTTTAAGTTATTTAGGGATTTTAATAAATAAACCTAAATCTGTTACAATGTATTTATACTGATACACACTTCCATGGTTCTTATGTATTGAGATTTGTATTATGCAGTGTCCTTCGCACACAGACAAATGTTCCTGTCCTTTGGGGCACGTGAGAGTGATAACCCATTTTGTCATCAACTACAACGCAACTATTTATTGTCTTTAAGGTTTTATTTCTTCACCTTCAATTTTTTAGTGCCTTCTTCTCTGCCTAAGGAGAGGGAATGAAACCAAATCAATGATTCCAATTTTCATCACTCATTTCAGACTCATCCACATGTGTTTATATATTTTTATGTGTTTTGTCTATTTTTTGAAAAAGTACTAAGACCATTCATTTTCCTTTTCAATTTTACCACTAAAAATTAATCAAAGATTATGTTTTAAGGTATTTAACATTTTTTTTTCATACACCAAATTTATGACTATGTTTCTCATTACATTATTAAAAAAAAGAATAAAATTAAAATTATAGTTTGTCTACGCTTAACATAAGTTTACATTCAAATAGTTGAAAATTCAATCTAAGTACATATTAAAAAATTGAGTAATAAGAAAAAAATCATAAATTTATTATTTTAATAAAATATTAGGTCGAAAAGTATTGTCAATATTTTACAGGACTCAGATTTAATTAATATTTCCTCATTCCTAAGTGAATTATTTCCTTAAAAGATTCATTAATACCGATTTGATGTGAGGATTGTTGTATTGAAATTCTCCCATATAAAGGTTTTTGTTAGACTTATGTTTTTTTATTGGTGTTTTGTATCTTCTCAAAATATATGCATCATAAAGTAAAAACATAAAAAATTATGAAGGAGAAATCATAGAATTTAACAAACATAAGATAGTTTTTAGTTCAAGTTTTTTTTTTTCCTTTTTAAAAGTATCTCATGAAAAGATTATCCAAACAAATTGTGTTTCATTTTGATTGCATCTGGTTCATTTTTATCCTAATCCATTCTTTCATGTGAATAACAATGAGAAATTAGATTCAAAAGTGGTGGTGGTGGCTAGAGAGATATATGAAGTAAAAAATTGCTGTTAGTTTGGAAATAGTAAAACGTTAAACCACTTCTGAAACAGTTCTCTCTGTAAGCACTAGTTGTAGAAACTGATAACAACACAGTGAATGGAAACCTCATCATACAGTTTTGTTCACATATGGCTCCAATAATGTTTTACAGCCCTTGTCCTCATCCTCAATCTCCTGTTTTACACAAGCAGCATGTGATGGAGTTTGAAAATTACATATGCATGCATGATTTCAATTACACCATTTTGTATGTTTGTGAAATTTCTTTGTAGTTATTGCATGATAATCTATTTTAATGCATATTTCACAGTCCATTGTGTTCTAATACTCGTCACAATACCTGCAATAACAGTTTACGAGGAATCCGATAAGAACATCAACAATCTAAATCAATCTATTATGCACAATTCACAAGGCACAATCATCGGACGTTACCTCATGCTACATTTTCTATTCTGCACACGAAACGTGAGTTTACAGTTAAAACAATCAGATCCTAAACATGTGAAGTACACAGAAAATGATAAAGTTGAAAGAAGCATGACACACCCTGTGTCTGTGATTATAGTACGAGGGATGCGTTTCTAACTTTTAGATACACATCTTGGAACTTGATTCACGAACAAACTTGTAACTTAAGCATCGGTTTTATTTTTTGGCTGAGAAACTTAAGCATGACTCAGAGTGCTAAGTTTTTTTCTCTCTCCTATTTACAGAAGCAATGCACTCAGAATCCAAACGCTCGTTAAAGGTATATAAGTACTTGACATAATGATGGTGTGACCAGTTGAATGTAATGGACATGCTTCAGGATTTGAACCCTCAAAGGCACACAAGATAGAGACTGTAATAACTATTTGGCCACAGTTCAAAGTGATCATCATTCTATTTTAAACCAGTAGAAATGGAAACTGTTATTCATAGTGATTGTTAATCATTTCAGGTCAATTAAATATAAATAGTATACAAACTAGTGACAATCTTCATAATTTGAGTTAGTTTTTGAATTGGGTTACTATATCTAAATCTTTGGTAAAGTTATCTCATTAAGTGAGAGTAAATCTTTATATCATAAGAGTAATTTACACTTAACATAAATTTTCTTAATAGAAACTTAAGAATAAACATCAAAAGATGTGTGAGTTTTATTTAATAGGGTATGATATACAAACAAGTGATGGAAGGGTGGAGTTTTATTTTACTTAAAGATTCTGAATTTGGTAATTTTTAAAATGAAAGATGAAATTACTCCTCACAAGTAAGTCAAGTCTTCAACCAGTGACCTTGTAAAGCTTGTAATAATTGTTGGATATGTATGTTTCATTGAGAATGTCCCAGTTGTGTGTTTTTCATGATGAAAGTGGGGTCTAGAGAAACAAGGATTTCCATGTGGGCCACATGATATCATCTAAGTTTTGTAGCTTTGTACTCATGTGGGTCCAGATAATTTTCTCTTTACTTAAAGTTGATCTACAAATATCCCTTGTTTATTGAAGCATGTCCACCTTATGAAGGATATTTATGCTTTGCATTCTTTTTCTGTGTCATGGCCATTGTATTTTGAGGCTTATTCAAGACTATGATTGCAGTGTTTGACTTTCATTCTGGTGGAATTGGTAATAGCAGTGAATAATTCTAGGTTTAAAAACGGTAACTTTGCTTAGGTAGAGATAGAGAGTGTATAGGCTTTTTGACAATTATTGCTCTATGTGCAAGTTATTCCCAGTAAACATTTACTTCTCATGAAATTAAAGTAGAACACAAGTGGGATAATATGTTTTCTGATGAACACAGTTGCATATATATCCTTAGTTGAAAAATGAGTAAATAGAATCACTACACTTTTCTCAAAAAGTTCTGATATACATCAGTTTTAGTCTTTTCTTTTTATATATATCAATCATAAAAGTTCATCTATATGACAAAGACTGTTAGTTATTTCTTTTTCATAAAAACATTTCCTTCAATAATCTTGGCCATTATGCATGAGATGTGAGATTAATTTTGAGTTCTAAGTGGATCCAAGCTATTTCCACTCAATGAGTTTTGAATTTTACCTACTTCTGTCAGTCTAACTAAGTGTTCATACTATTCTGTGAGTTTATAGAAGTTCAAATTCTTATAGAACATTATAAGTTCTAAGGGCTAATTTGGGGAATGCAGAAACAAATTTTCACATAATCATACTGTTTTTTAAATGGAGCCTAATCCTCCGATATATAAAATGAGATTAAAATAGCAACATGTTATCGAAAATCAAGTATGAATCTAAGTCTCACATTGTATAAAAAAAATTGCGTATTATATAAATATGAAAATCCATAAACTCATTGTCTTAAGGTTTTAAGTTAGAAGTGGTCGTTAAGAATCCAAGTGTGAGTCTAAGTTCCACATTGGTTAGAAATGAGAAAGTAGAGCACTATATAAGGATAAAGACATAATTAACCCATTGCCTTAATGTTTTGGGTTGAGAGTGGTCTCAATGTCTTATATGATTGGGCTTAGGTCTCATTGATATTGTATCTTCCTAATGATACCACTCCTCAAAAATCTAGCTGTGGTGTCAATCCCTTATAATCCCTTATATGTGCGTTGAATTGAAATTTGATTATTGGTGTTGAATTAAGTGGTACCAAAACACCAAATTAGAATCTAATTTTTGTAGGGTATGCTTAAAAGTACATTATCAAAAGATATGTATATATTGTTCATTCATAAGACATATCAGATCAGAGTGGTTAGGTTAGGTGGACACTAATTTCATCTGTTGGACTAAACTACAGAATACAAGCATACAATTATCCAATAATTGTTTTGGACTTTATTAGAATAATGCAAAGCTTCTTGTTTCAGCTCCAACTTATTTTGGCCAATTTTCATCATCAAGTTTTCATTCTGGTTTGGCTTCAAGTTTATAAGACCTGTGTGTGTGTGTATGGATGGAAGGAAACTGAGATTCATTCTGACTTTGACCACATGGTTGACTGAAGAATAGCAGGTAAAAAGGGTCTGAAACAAAAAAAGTAAAAAGAGGGTCTGAACAAGAAAGGAAGTAGAGTCCATTATATATAGGCACTTTAAAAGAGGTTTTATTAAATTGGTTCTCTCTAATGGCCTTTAAGGAAAGCACAATAAAGCTTTTCCTTTCTTTTTGGTTCCAAGACTGAGAGAAAGCTGCCGACAATGTGATCACTATAAGGTTGTGGCATATGATGCAACCACTTTCATTTTCCTAGCAAGTGCCTTGCTTATTTTTGTTTTAAAGTGGATATGAAGCATAACTATTTTATCACAATGTTGTTATTGATTGCACTGTCTAACAGCTTAACAATGAAAAAAAAAAAATAATCTCCAAAGATCTTCAATGGTGATTCTCTTGGTTAGGGGTTATGTTGTGACACTTCAACATCTAAGTTTTAAAGTAATTGGTCTTTATTAGAGCATTTATGACCAAATGTAAGAGTTTAATTCATAAGAATATAACATCTTACTTAAACTTTTAGATAAACCAACCACAGCTTCCATCCTAAAAGCAAGTTGAGCATAAAATGAAGTTGCATTTGGTGTCTGTGAGTGTGTATATAAACACACTGCAATAATGAAATATAAAGTAAGCTCATGATTTATATAATAAGGAATAGAAAAATGTCTCATCATCAACACTTGTGTCCCCATCTTAAGAGCCTTTATTCACACCACTAATCAATAAAGGGAAGCTTGCTCTTATTTGTCGATCAATCTTATTAGTTACATTTCCCTTGTAATAAAGAAAGCTCCACTATCATACTTAGAATACACCTAGTGAATCTAATTAACTAGTTGCTTGTGGAGAAATTTGCATAGTCTAAAATCGGATATTTGTTTAAAATTACGAAAATGGACAAGTGAGGAAATAATTATTGATCGTGGATTAAATTGTGTGAACTTTAATGACTTCAAAAATAGAATTGTGAGGACTCTCCAGAACTTCTCAGTGAATTTATGTAAAATTGAAGTCATTAGGAGTCATTTACAATTTTAATTTTTTTGAAATTAATATTAACACTAAAATCGTTAATCATTACGACTCCTAACAACTTTACTTTCTCAGGAATTTGTGAATAAGTCGTGTGGAGTATTCACGATTTTGCTTTTGAAGTCTTCAGAAATTCACAGGACTCAATTCATAACTAGTAATTATTTTCTGACTCGTCCACTTTCGTAATTTCTGAACAAATTTGAGTCACATGTAAAAGAAAAACCAAAAATCTAGTAGAAAGTTAGTAAAATATTTATCATAATTACTCTCTCTTTCCATGCTTTTATTTTCATTTGTTTTCAGGCTTCACATTATTGTTATTATTGGGGAAACAGAGAGTTCACATGATTTTATGTCAATAATTGTTGTGCATGGTCTATTGTGACCTGACCCCATTCCTGTTTTGAAGGGTCCTCAAATTGACAACATATAGAGGGAAGTGAATATTCCGAGAACACTCTTTCGAAAATGTGGAGTCAGTAAAACAAACATTTAGAGTAATATGTGTGTTTTCACAATTGTCTTACAATGAAATTGAATCTTCTTACTACTGATGATTGATTGTACTCTTAGTTGGATTTTTTTTTTTTGACAGAAAATGGTGAGAAACTGCACGAGTTTGAGTAATTTAAATGCACTTCTAAGAGTAACAGTTGTGATGAATATGATGGCACTTAGCGACATGTAGACCCACAAGAGCAAAAAATTCTTCTGATTTAGTAGATGGTGATAATTTATATATGGTATCAATACCATAGAGTTGTCCTTGTTAAGTTATAGCTGTCCATTTAAGTGAATATATGTAATTAATGAACTGTACTATGTCACATTTGGACTCGTAATTCATGAAATGGTCGTTAAATGATCGTCAAATGATGTCATATAACATTTTTCCGAATGAGTTTGATGTCACAATTTTCTTAACATGCGATTTGTATTTTAAGTATATAATTATTTATTTACCTGTAATTGTATCAATTCTTCCATTTTATCCTTTAAAACTATATATATATATATATATATATATATATATTCTTTTTCTACCATGGTGGTAATAGCAATGGCATCCTAAGTACAAAAATTCGTTCAGTTGTGAGAGCTTATAGCATGTACTCTGTAATGCGTGAATCTCGAACCATGGGGTTCTTAGACTTGTGTTGGAAATTTTTTATTACAATAACACATAGGAAGATTAACTATCTGTAAGGTATAACTTACACAAATGAAAAACAACTTTCAATATGTAAAAAAAAAATCTTAAAACTTAAGATATGTGTATATTGTATATCTTATATATCCTTCAACTTTTTCATTTCTGATCGATGTAACACTTTTAATTCATACTTGAATTTTTAACAAATGAATATTTTTTTTTAAACCTTAGTTTCGACCGATATCATTTTAACTTAAATACGAAAGTCTTTAAGTCCTTACAATGACATGGATTGGGGTTCAAGTTCTATATGTTTAGGACTATCTTACCAAACCATTCAATGAATATCATACAAGTATCACTACAAGAAAAATGTTAAATAATAATCAATTTTAGTGACTAAAAATTTTTAGCCACTATATGACCGATTTAAATATTAATTTACAAAATAAAAAAAAATATTAAATACTTAAATAGTCACTATTATGAATAAAAAATATTGGATACCAATTAATTAGAGACTAATTTAGAAAATAATTGCTTTGGTAGCCAAAACATCGGTACCAATGTTTAGTGACTAATTTATAAATTAAATTCTTTGACACTCAAAACCATGCTAGCAAAGTTCAGAGACCAATTATAATTTTTTATTCATAATAATAACTATTTCAATAAACAATAAATTTTTATTTTGTAAACTGGTGTTTAAATTGGTTATTGGAGTAACTAACAACCTTCGATCACCTAAAATTAATAATTAACAAGACCTACTTACAATAGTTACACTTATACTATTATAAATTAAAAACATGACATAATATAGCTAAAATAGCTACAAAAGTAATTAAGAAAAATAACACATAATTTAGTTTATCTTCAAAACATAATGAGAAGATAACTCTATATTCTTCTGAAATTTATAAAATTAAAAATATTCTAAAATAACCTTTCATCATTGTTACTTTTACTTTTTGGATTTAGGTGAATGCTATTTTTGTGCCTTTGTGAAATATTTAGTTCAACTTTGCTAAACGTTACTCCAAAATATTAAGTTAAAGAATAAAAACATTATAAAAAGAAGTATCATGTTTTATAATTTATAGCACAAAGTCCCTAAATACCAACCATAGTCGAAAAAAAAAAAGGAACTCACCGACAAATTATTAATATATTGTGAACATAATCTCTAATTTTCTCTATCTATATATATGATATGATGTATGAATATTAACAAGAGAAGATTCTGTGTAGATATTTTAGGTACATAATAAAGTGAGGAAGCATGAAAGAGACTTCTGCCTTATTCTCAAGTGTTAATAATGTAATCATGGCCTCTATATTCACATTATCTAACAAAATTGGATTTCCTTCTCTTATTTCCTTTATTTTTTGTGCTTTTCTTTTCAAAACTTATTTTAATTTCTTAAGAAATAAACTTATTTTGTCGTTAATTAAGTTCTAATTGTTTAATGAGCTTAAGCTATAATTTTACAACATTGCTAAATTATATTTTCCTTATTGAAACAAGAAAATCTTAAATCATATTTCTTTTCATTTTTCCTGTTAAGATATCTTCTTCTTCTTCTTTTTTTTATTATCTAAGATGTTATTTTCAATGTGCCTAACTTTTAAATTGTATTGTATGATGAGACTTTTTAATAGATAAAGAAAAATCAATAATGATTTTCAGAATCTCACTGTTTTTTTTTTCTTTTTCTGATTGTTTCCGGAATATGAATCTGGAAACTTTTAATACATCCCAGAAAATATTTTTTTGAAAGCTGTGAAGAATTTAGAAGATTATTTTTACCATTAGCTTATTACAAAAGGTTTACCATGAACATATGAGAATACTTTTTCTTTTGGGCTTCATCTGTCTTTTTGGGCCTATTGTTAGCCCAATTATTTTGACAGACCTTCTTTTGTTCTTGGCAATTACTTCCTGCACTCCTTCAAACTTCTTTCCTCCCCATCAAAATGCTTCTGGGAAATGATTTTCGTAGAAGGAGAGAATATTTTGCTTTCCCCCAAAAAAAGTAATTTGGAATTATTTATTGTAATGCGAACAAATAAATTCCGGAAATATGATGGTACACGATATGGTGTTCTTTCTTTTGAAGGTTGATAAAAGATGATTGGAAAAAGGAGAGAATTTGATTGAAAAAAAATAATGTTATAATTATTTATAAGGAGGTACCACCGTCTCCATTCCAACTTCAATAGGATTCTGGGCCAAAATTTGATTGAAAAAAAAATAATGTTATAATTATTTATAAAAATAATAAAATTATTTCATGATGGAAGTAGTTGTATTTCTTTTTCTTTTTAGATAAAATGTTGGAGTATACATTTTAATTCTTTTCTCCTTTAACAATGTGTAATAGATAGTTATAGATTTCATTTAAATGACTTTATTTTTTTTTCAATATTGGTTTGACAGTAATTATTATTTTTAATTAAAGACTACACTGCTACTTGCTATAAAACCCGACAATGATTAATTATTAATTACCCAAGTACCAGGATCTTTTTCTGTACGCAATCTCCACGTGTCCAAACAAGAGCCAGTGCTGATAAAAATCCCGTCTTGTTCCTCAAAATATCAACAGTGGTGTCACAGTAAGAACAACTGAAGAACCAACCAAGAAGAGAAGAAGAGAAGAAGAGAAGAAGAAGAAGAAGAAAAGAAGAGAAGAAGGAAGCCACGATGAGTGGCAGAGCCATTATTTCCTGTTTTTCTCATCCTTCAACTTCGTGCAACATTTCATTATCGCGCCGGACCCAGTTCGCACATGCACCTCCGCCGTCACCGCTCCTGCTCTCGCGGCGGAGCCACCTCGTCGTTGCCGGCGGAAGGGGCGGCGGGAAGGTATGGGCCAATGTGAAGTCGGAGAAGAACGTGTCGGAGTCCCCCAAGTACGAGGATGTTGTCGTTCAGAAGGGGCGCGGTTTGGATAACATGGAGGAGGAAGGAAAGTGGTGGCAGGTGTTCCCCAAGAGATGGGTCATTGTGGTTCTCTGCTTCTCTGCTTTTCTTCTTTGTAACATGGATAGGGTATGTACCTCTGCTCTTTCTTTGTTTTTTCAACTGCATTGTTCCTTTCTCATTGCATGCGATTTTGTTCATGGAGAAGAAGCTGTAGGACATTTTTATTCTGAATTTAAGTTAAGCCAATTCGACAACAAAGCTCGGTGTACTTGGTGTATAAGCAGGTCCTTAAGCATGCCAGTAGCAGTGTTTGGAGATCTTACATTGGCTAGTTATGTAATCAAAATAGTGTGTGTGAGTGAGGGACAACTCTTCTAACTTCATGAGTTGGATGTTGAAGATTGGATTAGTTTCAAACATAATTTACGTTTTGAGGATTGAATTAGCTCCAAACTTAAATTTCAAGATGACACGAGAGTCTATCTCAGGGGTTACTGTTTATAGAGACTTTGGTGTTATAGCATGTTTAAGCCTCCCACATTGAGTAGTATGAAATGCTATATAGAGTCAGCACTAAAATGGAAATTTTTTTCATCTAAAATGCAAATTCATTGGAAAGATTGTTGAATCTTGCTGAAATTTATATTGTGTTTCAAATTTTAGGCCAGTAAGGTGACTCGTTCTTTTACGTTTGGTGGCACTATAAATTTTAGTAGTTCACACTTACTGTTATTGGAATTAGTTGAGATGCGTACAAATTTGGAGTATTAATTTGTGTCACTACTTATAATTAAGATAAATGGCATTAAGGGCAATTTAGTCTAGATATTCATCTATTAAATATTTTTCTTAATCCTTGTGCAATACCCTTAAACATGAAAAGAAATGGGAAGGAGGGAGTAGCTGATGGGTTCCTCTAGTGCTTGCGTGGTTATCAAGTGGATTGAATCAGATTGAAATAATTTTTTAAGGTGGTATCCAAAAGTCATAATTTTGCGTGGTTTATCTTAGTTGTTGTTACGGTCACCAAGCTACCTATGCTCGAGATGTCCAGTTATGAGCTAGCTTATTTTTTTCTTACTTCTTTTTGGGTTTGAATTAGTACCAAACTCAAATCTAAGAAGGGGGTTCAATTTAAGGATTTGTTAGTACAGGCAAAGTCTCTTTTGGAGATTTATACAGCTTGAAGGGGTTAATATTCCACTGCACACCTTGGATTATGCCAAAAGAAAAATACTGAATTTAATTAGAAGCTAAATTTCATTTACTGGTAGTATACATTTTTAGTGTGAACATGAAAGAAATTTTAGAAGTTATCTGAAAGTGTTATACTGTTCATACGTAGGTTTTGTAGTTTTCGGAGTTACAAAATAATTTGTTGAATTGGTACCAGGTTAAGGGAAACAGCTTTGGATTATAGGTATTATGAATGTTAACCTTCAAATTTAAGAATCTCGGGTAGGTTTTAGTTTGTAGACATTATACAACACATCATGTATTGAATTATGTATAAATATTTTCTTGATTTAGGTTTTCTTTGTAAATATGTCATAACAGGGTTCACTGGATTAAATCCCTCTGATTTAGTACTTCTGTGGAGTCTTCAGTGGGCTTGACTCTAAGAAACTTTCATTCATTTGTTATTTGCAGGTAAATATGAGCATTGCTATACTTCCTATGTCTGCAGAGTACAAGTGGAACCCCAGCACTGTCGGTTTGATACAGTCTTCTTTCTTTTGGGGATACCTCCTTACTCAGGTAAATGTGATTTTTGTTTTGAAAAAGCTAATTGATAAGTAACATTTTCCAGTTTGTATGGCTTAGAATTTTAGGCCACCCATCTGAAGCATAGGGTAGATCTTTTGTTGCAGATTGCTGGTGGAATATGGGCAGATACAGTGGGAGGAAAGCAGGTATTGGGATTTGGGGTGATTTGGTGGTCTGTTGCGACAGCCCTCACTCCTATAGCTGCCAAACTTGGATTGCCTTTCCTACTAGTTGCTCGTGCATTCATGGGGATCGGTGAGGTATGTTAAAAATTAAAATGTTCCAAATAGTACTGCATTCTACTAGGAGAAAGCTTAATGTTGCTACAATGTTGGTAAAAGAAAAAATCTAGTAAATTAAAACAATGGAACATTCTTTTCTTGTAATGCATATTGTGACTTATTTTTGGCAATGATTTTATTTATCCAGTTGATGATGATAGTTCTGTTCCATATGAATCTCACTTGTTTTGGCCTTTTTCTCTTTGTAGGGTGTTGCTATGCCAGCCATGAATAATATTCTGTCAAAATGGGTTCCTGTGTCAGAGAGAAGCAGATCACTTGCACTGGTCTACAGTGGCATGTATCTTGGATCAGTCACTGGACTGGCCTTTTCTCCCATTCTAATTCATCAGTTTGGATGGCCATCAGTATTTTACTCCTTTGGTTCTCTGGGGACAGTATGGTTTTCCGTTTGGCTTAGTAAGGTGTGATTTGAATTTGTACAATTATTTCCTTTGTGGAGTTGCTTACATATTGAACTTAGAAATACTTGTTCAAGTATTTTCTTGATAGAAGTGCTTTTTTTTTTCGTCTTGAAGTTGATTCTTTACAATGAATTTTCTGACAACATATATTTTGTTTCTGAAAAGATTACATGTATTGGTAGAGTTTTCTCTTTGTTTGAGTGCTCATTTTTTCTGTGATTGTGGGAGCTGTAGGCACATAGTTCACCTCTTGAAGATCCTGAACTACGGCCTGAAGAAAAGAAGCTCATTACTACCAACTGTTTGTCCAAGGAACCTGTGAAAACAATACCTTGGAGATTAATTTTGTCAAAACCTCCAGTCTGGGCTCTAATAGCGTCCCATTTTTGCCACAACTGGGGAACTTTCATTCTTCTTACATGGATGCCAACATACTATAACCAAGTAGGTTGATCTATCTTTTTGTGGGTATGTTGCTCAATGATATGATGCAGACACAGCTAGATCCATGTTCATTTTTTCCTTTTAGTTCCTACAAGGTTGTGTATGAATTTAGGTAGATGATAAGGTTGTCAGTACCTATGTAAGTTTTAATTTTGTGATTGTACTTTTGTTCTGCCTGGAAGTTAATATCTTCCCCTCCCCTTACCCCACTAGATGATGATAATATCTTAATATCATGACTTACAAATTATTTTGATCTGTAATCTTTTTGATATTTGGAAAACAATTGACACTGTTTAAAGTGGGCTAAAGCTATTTTCATATATCTAGGTCTTGAAGTTCAATCTTACAGAATCTGGGCTATTTTGTGTTCTACCGTGGTTTGTAATGGCACTTTCTGCGAATGTTGGTGGTTGGATTGCAGACACTCTAGTGAGCAAGGGTGTATCAGTTACAAGGGTTCGCAAGGTATCTCCCTGTTATTTGTTTATTTTGTCTTATTATAGCTTCTCGGAAAATAGTTTTTTGGATAAATTCCTGACCAACTTCCTTTGTATAAACTATAAAGGGGTAAGGGAACTATTGCCTATCCTTTAATTAAAGTAAAAATTTAAACAAATGTCTCAAATTTGTCAGAGTTTGTTTTATATATTGAGTTCATGCTGGATAATTTTTGTTTCTTAATTGTAATGATTTTAATTTGAGAAAAAACATTAAGTTGTATGGGAACCAAAGTTTTTGGGATACAATTTTTACATGTGGCATTATGACCTACTTTTTAAGAGGTGCGTAAAGCTGCAAATTTTTTGTTACTACATTTAGAGAGAGATCCTCTTTGCCTTCTCTATCCTTAAGTATCTAACAGCTTTTTGGCTATTTCTACTAAAAATTTTCAACTCCTTTACCTAACATGATTCCATTGTTGTAAAGTTCTGAGCTTCACTGTGTAGTTATACATCTTTGCAGATAATGCAAACAATTGGATTTCTTGGACCAGCTTTCTTCTTAACTCAATTGAGCCACGTTAATTCTCCTGTGATGGCCGTTTTGTGTATGACGTGCAGTCAGGTTTGTTTATTGTTTTGTATTTAACTCTGATGTAATCCTAATATAAAATCTGTTTATATTCTTGTCTTATATCTTTCTAGAGAAAGTTACTTAATATTTGCATGAATTTTCTTAAACGAGTTCACATAAATATTATATGGCTATTTTTGTTCGTTCTGCACAATCTGAAAATTTGGCTGGCTAATGTAAATTTTCTAGTCAATAGTGTCTTGAAACTTCTAGAACAGTATAACTACAATTCTCATTCTGCCATTCTTCGTAAAGTTGGAAACTGTTGTTTCATTCATGCATTTAGTTCATTTACACCTTATTCTTCATCTTGTCTATTCTTCAATTTCCCTTTCATAACTTGTTTCAAATTCTTCCTGAATAGGGTACTGATGCTTTCTCTCAGTCCGGATTGTATTCAAATCATCAAGATATTGCCCCTCGATATTCTGTAAGTGGATTCATTCTACATGTGTTCTTCTGCAATTTGGAACTCTACATTTAAGAAATATTCTTATGGCCATCTATAGTCATCTCACAGTTAATTGGTTAAATAGTTGTCATTTGGCACGGAAAAGGAAAAAATCATATTTATTTCCTCTTTTTATCCTTAGGGGATATTGCTTGGTCTATCTAATACTGCTGGAGTATTGGCTGGTGTCTTTGGAACAGCAGCAACAGGTTACATTCTGCAGCATGGTAAGTATTTCTTTTTCATATTTCCTTGGTGACTGAATGTCCGAGATTAGTATCTTGAAAGATTGCGCTATTAGGTGAAAGATCGTGATGATTTTATTACTCTTGATACTGAAGATTGAGCATATGTTTATGGTGCACAATCTGTGAAGAGTTTCAGTGAGCCTTTTGTTATTGGTATAATTTTTTATGTTTTCATTTTGATGGTGAGCATGGAATCAAATCAATAAAGTAAAGAAAAACAAAATAAAATCATGCCTGTGGTTTTAAGCACATCTTGGCCTTGACATTTAGCACATTACGCAATGTTGAAGCTTTGTAAACAATAGCATGAGTTAAACTGAGGTTCATCCCTATGAGAAAATTCATTTCCTTGTTCTTTAAATTATACGGAGATCAGTGGTCATGTAATTAAAGTTCTAAACTACTGTTGATTTTACAGAATATTTATCCTCTTGTTAGTTTTGTAGCATAATTTGTTGTGCTTAATACTTCAATGAAATCTGATATGTGACAAGAGTATAACACTGTTAGTTATCATTTGAATATTTTCAGGTTCCTGGGATGATGTTTTCAAGGTTTCAGTTGGGTTGTATTTGGTTGGAACTGTGGTGTTTAATCTTTTTTCAACTGGTGAAAAGATCTTGGAATAACACACTCTTATTAATCACTGGTACTTGTCTTGCCACATGTATACATAGTTCTCCAGTCCTTTCCCACAGAAGAAGCACTCCGAGAAGAATAGGAAGTTTAATTAAGAAGCAACTCATTTATCTTTGGCTTTTGTGCCTCACAGAAGGGTAAATTTATAAACAGAGGAGCATTGAACATAGATCAGAGATATGAGAATGTGTCCTTGAAAGATGAATTGGCATAATTTAGACCCTGATGTTTTATCCAGGGAAAAGGTTTAGATTCTACTCTCATAGTTTTTCCCATGTTTGGTGGGAAGATCATTGTAGTTGCTTAATTTAAAGTCATACTTGTAAATATAATTTCCACACCGACACATCAATTTTGTATCAATTCATCAAGAAAAGTGATTATGTGATATCATTCCTCAAGCTCCTGTTGCATTCCAATTTCTTATCTCAGTTTTGCTTGCATCTTTTGGTCAAAAAAGTTGGTAATGTAATGTCAGTGTTGCAGATTACATGCCATTATGAACCCGTGAATGCTTCGCTTTCTTTTTTTATGGGCATCAACTCGTCTTTTTTATCTTTTCTTATGTGGGTTTAAGGTTTTGAGAAGTTTCACTTTCTCTCAATTTTTGGGGGTGCGACTTAAATACATGTTTGATAAAAAAAATTTAATCTGAATTGATTTTGAGATGAAATTTGTCGTTGGGTCCTACGTCTTACACGAGTTTATATATGATTATCTAAAACATTTATTAAAAAAAGATATCACTACTATATTTGCACAATAAACTATTACATCATACTCGATGATTGATAAATTTGGTTTGGGTATCTAACATGCACATTAAAATGATTTTAACGGACAATTTCCCAAGCTCATGTTCGAAAGAAGCAGAACAATGTTTCTAGTGATTAACCAAATTTACAAGCAAATATTTCAATAGTAAAATAAAAAGTTACATTCATGCAACTTCCGACGACGACGATAATAATAATAATAATAATAATAATAATAACCTTCAAACAAATTCATATATATTTCCAATAATTATATATTTTGTGTATTCATTTTACTGATCAACAACATAAGAATATGTAAACCCATTTTCCAACGACTGCAAAGGTAAACCAACCAACCAACCAGACCAAACAACAAACATTTTCACTTTTCACCGTACAAAATAAAAAACACAAATAAATTGACAGGTGTGACAACGAAATGATCATATTGCCCTTTACACTGTGCATGACCAAAATACCCCTTTTCTATGCTGACGTGGCAGTATGTGGTTGAAGTTGACGTGGCTGCAAGAACACACGAAGTCCATTCTTCATGAAGAGAGTTAGTGACATCTTCTGCTGCACCCGGTGACCGGGAACCGGCGACAGGCGGTAACGCAGAAGCACAGCTGAAGCCACAGATTTCATCTGCAGGTAAGCCAAGTCCTTGCCCAAGCAGGTTCTCGGTCCAGCGTTAAACGCAACGAACTTGTAACCGTCTTTTGGCGGTTCGAACCGGTCTCCCTTAGCCGATAAAAACCGCTCCGGTTTAAACTCCATGCAGTCCTCTCCCCACACACTCTTCATTCTCCCCATCGCGTAAATCGAATACGTCACCGTCGAACCAGCCGGAACTGCCGTGCCATCCGGCAACACGTCGTCCGCCACCGCGTGCTTGAAATCCTCCGGCACCGACGGATACAAACGCAGCGTTTCGGCCAGCGCCGCTTTCAAGTAAACCAGCCTCTCCGCTTCCTCGAAATCCACCGCCTCCTCCGTCCACCTCCGCCGGTCGCCGCCTCGCGTGGAAGTGAGCACCGCCGCAAGTTCAGCGAGGATCTTGTCCTCCACGGCGGGGTGGTTCATGACGAGCCAGAAGAACCAGCTTAGCGCCACTGATGACGTGTCCCTGCCAGCTAGGACGAAGTTGAGCGCGATCTGACGCAGCGTGGCTGCGCTCAGCGGCTTTCCCGCGGCGTCGCGCTTCTTCATGAACCTCGACAGCAAGTCATCGGACGGCGATTTCTCGCGAGCCGAAACGGCGTCGTTCATGTAAGTTTCAACGATCTTCAAACTCTGCTCCAGTTTCTTCTCTTTACCGATGCCAAGAAGCTTCTCGAATCTCCATATTATTCCCGGGTACAAAAGCCTAATATAAAAAAAAATTAAAAAATATAGAAAATAAAATATGTAAAAAACGACTTTCACATTATTTAAAAATTATCATAAATAATAATTTAATTGATAATTTATAGTTATTGTGATGCCGCACGAAAATTCTGAAAGTTTTTAAATTAATAATTAGAAGAAACAATTATTACGTGAGCATACAAAAAAAGTAAGGGTGTATATGTATACCTTTGCAAGGTGATTTCTGTGGCAGTGTCAAAGGCAACAGTGAAGGGGTTTTCACGGAGATCCGGTGAGAGAGTTTCAGGGTCTTTTCCAAAGGTGAGTCCACAAATGTTATCAAAGGTTAAACGTAGAAGAAGGTCTTGCAAATCCACTGATACGTTTTCCTTAGCAGCTTTGTCCAGAATACACCATAGCCTGTTTTTTATGGTCCGGTTCACCCACCGAGCCATGGCTTGTCTTAGGGTTCGGGTGGTGAACTCGAGCGCGGCGGTTTTCCGCTGCATGAGCCACGTTTCACCGTCGCTGTTGAAGATTCCCTGCCCTAGGAGGTCGTGGAACGCCGCCTGCCAGTGCGGCCCTTTAGGGTAGTTGTCGAACCGGGTTCGGAGAATATGTTCGATGTTTCTAGGACAGCTTGTGACGGTAAAGAATCCCTGCTTGCGAGCGAAGAAAGGGAGAGTGAGAGTGCATGTTTGATAAGTGGTGGAACCTCCTGTTTGGCGTAGGTTTGAAGCGATCCAGTCGTGAACCCTATTCCGGTTCGCCACTAATTCTGGAACGCTGCCAATCATGGGCCACACTTTTGGACCCGTTAGGGTTCGAGCCAAGAAATAAAACCAGAGAAAGTATGTGGATAAAAGAATAGCAGCTAGGGTTAAGAGGATAGGGAGTGTATCCATTTGCACCATGGTACGTTGTTTTGGTATAATTTGTGAGAAATGGGGTTTGAAGTTTGAAGTGAATGAAGGGGGTTTTTATATATGTTTATACGATGATATAATGGGAAAGGTTTAGGAGAGGTGGTTCGGAATATTATGCAGTAAGAGTCGGTGTTAGGTTGATGTAGAAACTGTGTTTGCGTGGTGACGCACAAGCAAATGAAAAACATCCACGCATATGCGTAGCTTCTCCTGCGAGCGAAGGGTTTTGGAGTGGATTATAAAAAGTTTATTGGTTTGGCTATTCTAATCTATTAAGTATTAGTTATATCCACTCTTATGCGTAATTGTTTATGGTTTTCACTCTTTTTGGAGAAAATTATCTCTTTAATGGCTAGATAGGAACATCTGAGATTAATGGGTCATACCTTTTTACTTCAAGCCATTTTTTAATCCGATGGTGACATTAATTACATAATGAAGAGTTTTAGTGATGTTTGCTACATGGACAACTATAATTACATGGATAATCCATACTTTGTTTCTCATCATTTACTTATTTAGCAATTTAGTATGAATTATTAATTAATATATAGATCATTATTTTCTTTTTAAATTAATGGTCTACACTAAACCGCATAAAAAAATAAAGATTGAGAGTAAAAAAAGAATGAAAGAATAATTTTCTTTAATTATATATATGTTGCTATTTATAAAGTTAAAATAAAGAAATGACTAAAAATATTTATTGAAACAAATACAGAAATGCGATCGATACAACTAAAATCATTATATATAAAGGATTTCTTGAAACTCGGTATTTGTAATTATTGGTAATGCTTTTTGAACTATTCAAACATATTATGCTTACTGAAATTAAGTACACCAATACAAAATGCAGATAGAAAAATAGAAAAACGTGGTGAGATTGCACATTATCAAAGATAAACACCTTTTGTTTAGCAATAACAATGTGTATGCAATGCTTATCTTATTTTGTAAACTACAAATTTGTGATTTTGATTTTTTATGTGATTTAGTTATATCTCATGAATCAAATAATATATTTGTGCCTTATAAATTACATAAATGGTTCATTAACTAATCAAACACTACAACATACTTGTCATGGGTCATTATTTTTGTAATTTTTAGTATTCTTGTAATTGTTTTTATGCATTCTATTGAAAACTTCAAGTTATTTATAATATAGTATATACCACTACTCGGTGATTATATTTTCAAAAGTGTCTCATGCGTTCCACGGGTAGAATACTAGTTGTTTTACAAATCCAAACTAATATTTATAGTAATTTTCCAGTTATATCCTTATATAACATATATATTAAAATGCTAATTTTACAAAACAACCTCGTTAAACGAAGATATTCTGGAATGCAATTGTAATAATTATTATAATGTTTTCTCAATAATTGTGCAATACGTTAAAACAAATATATTTTATTTTGACATTGATTAATTCCTAAGTTACTAAACATAGTAAATGATTATAAACTAATCAATTTATTCGTTTATTTATTTGTGAAAATAAATGCGTGTACAATATGAAATAAATAAATGTAAACAAAATTGTATAACTCAAATAAACAAATGATAATTCAATTCCTAAGTGAGTATGTAGCATTTACTTAATTAAACTTTGAAAAGAAAATTAATTTAAAGTTTGAATATATATTAATTAGTTCCTATTTATTGTTGACAGTGTGATACTACTGTAACTTGATTATTTCAAAGCAGGAAAAACAAATACTACATTTATTTTCCTCACAAATGCATGAATTTTTCTTTCACATCTTTTCTCCAATTGTCTAGAAAACTCCCCGTATTTTGTTATAAAAGTGATACAAACCTTTCAAATACTTCCATATAAGTTAAATAAGTCTGAGGTAAAGCAAAGTAAGTACATAGTTTTACCTAATTTTTCTCTCGTATGTATGACAATTATTGAATGAATATGCCAAAGTCCTATCTTTTATTGGTATTCTTGTAACCCCAATACAGTGTAGAGTGCAAGAGAAAGAGTAGTTAGAGACGGTTTAACCAAAGAGAGAAAATGGGTTTGCTACAAAATTTGGAAATAAAATCTATGGATTTGAACAAAAACCAGAAGAGTTTACTGGTTTAATACTTGAGTGTAGAGTGGAAAACTTTGGAAACACTTAAGAAGCCTCTCCTTTAATGGGAAACTGCATGCACCAACCCATGATTCTAAGTTTTTCTTCTTCTTCTTTCCCCCTCGTTTTTAAGTCAAATGGTTTCTCTAATTCAAATTAATGCAATCGAACAAGTTTGACAAAAGTATGGTCGTACACAACTATTCCTAATAGACATTTAATTCATGTATTGAATATTTGACAGTGTGGTTAAAATTTGGTATGGCAGCAACTTATAACTCACCATCATGTAGTTGGTTAAATTTAGGTTTTGAACTTTTTATTTAGAATTTCAGATTTGAATCTTGTAGAATACAATTAAAAATGTGTCATTAGTTTTAACAAAAAATTGTTGTTAATAATTAAATGAGTATTTCAATGATAATAACATCAATTGCAACTTCAAGACATATTTGTATACACCAAAAGTCGTTATAGCCAAGTAGTTTGTCACAGTAAGTTGGAAGAATCTTTTGGAGTTGTATCTGAGAGTATTGTTTATCTTGAAATTTAAAACTCTCTTAAAATTAAGGCGTCCAACGAGAAGATTAAAAGACCAATATATTTATTTAAATTAATTTTATTTTTATTCTCAAGCAAAGTGAGACTATTGGATATACCCGATTAAGGTATACCGGAACAAACCTAGTCGAGGTATAAAAAAAAATAAAGTTCATCTCCCAATGAGGGAAAGAAGGTTCATCTATAGAATTTTGTTTTGTCTTTATAGATGACTAGTCTTTCTATCCTTGCAATGCACGAGTTTTATTTTAATACATTTTTCTTAGTTTTAAATTAATCTAAATTTTAAACATTATTAAAAAATAAAGTAACTAATAATAAAAGTAATTATCAATGATTGTTATACAATTATATGTATTGTACTTAATAAATTCAGAATATATTGTAAAAGAAATAACTCTTTAAAAATATATGATAAATTTTGCATATCATCATTTGTAATGAAATTAAAGTTCATTATTCATAATGTGTAATTCGAATAAGAGAATAAGAGAATCATCATCATTAGTAAGATCTGCATTTATGATCATTGTAGTTAATTTCAGATAATAGATATATCATTGAGTAATGAAATAAGTTTGAAAAAGACTAATAAATAAGAAGTGACATACTAATAGTTTCATCTTTGTTAAAGACTTTCGAAATTTTCTTTGTAGACAACATTTTTAGTTGTGTTGCTCATGTTTCCATCAAGTAAGTATTTTGAGTGATTTCTTTGTTTTTACTCTAGAAATGACAACATATAGTTGTTCATGTGCAAATATTGTACGTGGAAGATAAAGTCTAACTCTAGAAAGAGACTGACCTTGACTTTTGTTAATTGTCAATGCAAAGCATAGTGATATTGAAAATTGTCTTCTTTGAAATTTAAACGACAAACATGAATCAGAAGTAACTAAATTCATTCTTCAAATAAATATTTTGTCACCAATGTTTTTTACTATAAACAATGTTTTGTCAAAATTATTTTTTAAATTAATGTTTAAGTTTTTTCTAAAAGGTGAAAAATATGTGATAATTGTTCAAAAACATGAAAAAATCTTTAATTTTTTATGAATTAAAATTTTAAAAGTCGGCCAACAACTTTGAAAAAGTAATAGAACAATTTACCATATTACCTTTTGCGCAAACATTAAGTCCATTAAAATAGCATCATTAAGGTCAATAACCAAATCTAACATATTGTATGTAGTCTTTAGAGTTTAAAACTTCTTTTACAATTTTTCTTACAATAAGACATCTTGAAAGAGAAAAATATATTTAAATTATTATTGATCTTGATTCAAAATAATACAAGACTATTAAATATATATGAAACCATGGGTTGAAATATAAAGAGAGGAGGGTCATCTCAAAGATAAACTAATCCCAATAAGATTAGAGACGATCATTTCTCCAACTGTGATAACTTTATGTTAATAACATTCACTATTAATTTAGACTATTTTTACTATAAATATTAAATTTTATTTTATTCCGTTTGAGTTCACTGTATTTTATTGTTTTTAAAATCTAATTGTAACACTTTAATGGCAAAAGTTTTATAAGATTCTATTTTAATAATATTTCTTTAACATTTTTAAAATATAAAATAAGATAAAAATTGTTTTATACAGTGTATATATTATTTGTAAAGGGATTAGAATAGTCTTATATTTATAAATTTTCTTACTGATAAAGAAATTATAAATGACTAATTTTATACACCTCTGATCAAGTTTTTTAATCTGCAACGCGAAGAATATTTGATCTAGATTTCATATAATATATAAAATATACAAGTTATTTTTTAATCTTGAAACATGTCATGAGAGAGAGAGTTTGATTTCCTTCTGATCACTTCTCTTTATTGGTTAATAATAATAAACGGGATTTTTGTTTCTTGATAACCTTTTTTAATTATTGCAATTAAACCATTCTACTATTTTCACTTAATCGTCTTTTTTTTTTCAACTCAAAATCATTTAAACCATTATAAATTCTCACATACTTAAAGTTCCAAAATTTTCTTAAAATTAAAGAAAAATGTGAAATGAATTATATTCATTAAGATCTTAGCCTTATTTCCTGTAAAATCCTTCCCATTTCACTAAATTTCTGCTGAATTTCTAGTTCCTTCGCCATTGATTTAGTTCATTATAGGAAATAAAATCCGAAATGATGGGTGGAACGAGAAATTTATTAGGGTGGAAAAGAAGAAATTGTCATCGGTTAGAAAGGAGGAAACTTTTTTCTGCACCCCATACTTTTGTTTTTGTTCCACATAAATATATTTGATGGGCAAAAATACCATTTTGAAATCCTTAAAATGTTATCCAAAACATACAAACAAGTAGACATGTCAAACTAAGCCAACCTGGCTCATATGGGTTGGTTCACCACTAGCCAGGTTGAAAATGGATAAATTTAATTCGATTCATTTTATGATGATCCAGAAATTTTGTAATCTAGTTCAACCCATCACGGGTTGGTGGATTAAGTAGATTGACTCACCAACCCACATAAATTTTATTTTTTTTAGTATTCAAATATTTAAATAAATTTTTAAATAACCCATGAGATGACAATCATAGTAAAATCAAGAACCAATGTCTTGAATCTTGATCATGCTTACCATCAATATATGATGAATTGTTTTCAAGAAAGTATCTATATAGTCTAAGAAAGCATGACTAATATTACACATTTTATATCATGCTATTCAACAAAATATAAATAAAAAATTATACATTTTTGTCATACTAATTTAGAAAAAAATTGTTTATAAGACTATTACTTGAGTAATTTACTATAAAGATTATAGTTAAAGATTAAAGTATCAACATATATATATATATATATATATATATATATATATATATATATATATATATCTATCCACAAAA